>ERZ808252.535-NODE-535-length-35925-cov-39.675885_pt1 | contig 35925 bp, 31 predicted proteins | sample MGYA00521242_ERZ808252 | MGnify/ENA primary metagenome ERZ808252 (study PRJEB31516, sample SAMN03275581) | gut metagenome | biome: mammalia-associated habitat; material: feces | host: Papio cynocephalus | place: Kenya | collected 2012-08-07 ...
GGCCGCCCTTAGGGCGTATGCTCAAACGGCTTGAAATCTAAATCCGAAACTTGAGATTTATACTGAAAACAGCATTAAAAAACTACAGAGCCGGAAATAACTACAGAGCCGGAACTGCCGTATGCGAAACCGCATATACGGAGGTATGCGGGTGGTGGTAAACACTAAAGTAGGAGATAAACACCCATGAATAGTGTTTACCTCCTACTTGATTAACAGCAGTTTTGATTTAAAAAGGGTTATTTAATCATACTGACAGAACGCTTGAGAAAAGCGTTCAAGGCAGACCCTTTTAACATACCATTCTGCAGCAGGGCAAGGTCTATGAGTTGGTGAACAATATCATTGGTCTTGGCGTAGTCTGCCAAAATGCCCTTTTTCTTGTCGCGCTGCTCGTTCAGAGCCTTCTCCGTATTGCTCACTTCGTCTTTATCCTCTTGCGTAATCTCCTCTGGCTTTTTCTTGCTCTGGCTTTGGTGGAGTGCAGACAAGCGAACCTGCAAACCTTTCAGCTCGCTGACAACAGGCTTCAGTGATTCCTCGGTGTGAGCCTTACAGTCAGCAAGTACTTTCTTAATCAGAGGATGGTCACTGTTAAGCACCATGCTGTAGCTGTCGGGCATCTGAGCATAGAAATTCAATCCCGACTGGAAGCGGCTGATGTCTTTCATTCGTCTCATATACTCATTTTGTGTGATGACAACAGGCAGTGACTGCTCGCCGAGAGACTGAACGTCAACCATAAACTCAGCGTGCTCAATGGTGGGCACCTGACTGCTGAATACTGCTGACAAGTTGTCACGTTCCCCCGTTTCAAGTTGGTTCTGCTTGGCATCTTCTTTGACAATCAAGCGGTCTATGACATCACTGTCAACACGCGTGAAGCGGCTCTTCTCAAATTTCTGCTCGAGCATGGAAATGACAGGAACGTCAAGCTGGCCGTCAAGCAACAGTACGCTGTATCCTTTAGCCTTGGCTGCCTCAATATAGCTGTACTGGTCTTCCTTGTTTGTGGCATAGAGGTAGACCGTTTGCCCCTCCTTGTCTGTCTGGTTGTCTTTGATGAGAGTCTTGTACTCCTCAAAAGTGAAATACTTGCCCTCGGTGTCTTTCATCAAGGCAAAGTCCTTGGCGCGGTCGTAGAAACTTTCATCACTCAACATTCCATAGTTGATAAACAGTTTCAGACTGTCCCATTTCCTCTCATATTCCTTGCGATTTTCCTTGAAGATAGATTGCAGCCTGTCGCTCACTTTTCTGGTGATATAAGTAGAAATCTTTTTCACGTCACGGTCGCTTTGCAGATAGCTTCGGCTTACGTTCAGCGGTATGTCAGGAGAGTCAATCACACCATGTAACAGCGTGAGAAATTCAGGAACAATGCCCTCTACCTGATCGGTTACGAACACTTGGTTGCAGTAGAGCTGTATCTTGTTGCGCTGCAAGTCAATATTCGACTTGATGCGTGGAAAGTAGAGGATTCCGGTAAGGTTGAATGGGTAATCCACATTGAGGTGAATCCAAAACAGCGGCTCGTCCTGCATGGGGTAGAGCGTACGGTAAAACGACTTGTAGTCTTCATCCTTCAGCGTGCTTGGGGCTTTAGTCCACAGTGGTTCTACATTGTTGATGATGTTGTCCTCCGCTGTCTCCTGCTCCTTGCCATCTTTCCATTCTGTCTTCTTGCCGAAAGCTATTGGAACCGGCATGAACTTGCAGTACTTACTCAGCAGTTCCTGAATCTTGTGCTTGTCAAGAAATTCCTTGCAATCCTCGTCAATATAGAGAATGATGTCACTTCCTCGACCCTCCTTTTCCGCATTGTCAATCTCGTATGCCGGACTGCCATCGCAGCTCCATTTTACGGCCTTTGCTCCATCGCGGTAGCTGCGAGTGACAATCTCCACTTTCTTGCTGACCATAAATGAAGAGTAGAAGCCAAGACCAAAATGTCCGATGATATTGTTGGCGTTGTCTTTGTATTTCTCCAAAAAGTCATTGACCCCCGAGAATGCAATCTGGTTAATATACTTGTCAATCTCCTCTTCGGTCATGCCGATGCCATGGTCACTGATGGTGATGGTTCCTGCTTTCTCGTCCACACTGACATGCACAGTCAAGTCACCTAAATCACCTTTGAACTCACCTTTCTCGGCCATGGTTTTCATTTTCTGCGTGGCATCTACAGCGTTAGACACCATTTCACGTAGGAAAATCTCATGGTCTGAGTAGAGAAACTTTTTGATGACGGGGAATATATTCTCTGTTGTAACCCCAATATTACCTTTTTGCATAACTTTTTTTTATTGATGTATTTATTAAAATAGTTATTTCTGCACTGCAAATAACGTGCCAAGTTGAATAACCCAGGGGTAGCAACAGCGCAGCGCACCTTTAGCCCAAATCGGTCCTCAGTCCGAAATTGGCGATGTCATGGGCATGTTTCGCTGATAGCCGATTTTGGTTTAGTTTGTCGTACAATCTGGCCATATTAAACTTGGTAGGTAACGATGCATGACAAAATGGGCCGTATTGTGCGGCTGAACGGTGCGTTTCACACTGCGATATGGGCCGAATGACACCGCAATACGGGCCGTCTAGCGCTGCAGTATGGGCCGTATGGTGAGCCAAAAGCGGCCGTCTTCCAACAGGTCTAGGTGTTTTTTCAAACGGATTATTTTATTTCCGCAATGGCAAGCCGTTGTCTCTCGCCTGTGACAGATTAAACATTCAAGATAGAAGCTGGTTGACTCTATAGCCTGTTACAGATTTTGTATCGGCGTTATTTTTCTCACATTTTTTGAAGATATTCCTGGGAATTTTTGTAAGTTTGCAGTAAAGTTCAGGCCTTTCGAAGGCAACCATCGGGCCACACCCTTAAAAACGGAACACCAACTTATGGAGTGACATGACAATGCAAGACAACAAGACAATACGAGCACTCACCGCACTGGCAGTCGCAGCAGCACTGCTGGTGGTCGCGCTCCCGCTTGAGGCGCAGAACCTCGTGAGGCGCACTACGGAGTTCGCCATGTTCAAGCCAGCGGTCATCGTGCTGAACAACGGCAGCACGCTGAAGAAGATGGCTAACATTTTCATGCGTAACGGCTCGCTGGTTTACAAGCGAGGCAACACAACCATGCAAGCCCGCACGCAGGCCATTGCGAGGGTTGAATTCGACAGCGCCACCTTTGTCAGGATAGATACACTACTGGCAGAAGTTGTAGATACGGTGGGAGGAAACGTGCTCTGTCGCTCAAGAACAATTGACATGGAGGCTTATCAGCAGATGGCTTATGCCAACAGACAGATAACGAGCGTTGAAATATCCGATTTTGTCAACGTATCGTCTGTAGACCTCAGCGCGGCCGAGGACATTCTCTATCCTGTGCGCACCGTCTACTACATGACAATAGGGGGCAAGACTGTACGAGTGCATGAGCGCACGCTGTGGCCACTTGTCCCCAAGGAAAAGCGCCGCCTTTACAGGACACTGCTGTCGCTGCCAGACTTCAGCTGGTCGGACACTGGGTGGCTGAAACGCTTAATGAGGGACTGCTTTCAATGACACGCAAGGAGACCAACAGCTACACACACATTCTTAAATATACAGGCGTTTTCGGTGGCGTGCAGGGCTTGAGCATCCTTATGGGGCTGCTGCGCAACAAGATAGTGGCCGTGCTGCTGGGCCCTGGAGGCATGGGGCTGGTGTCGCTCTTCAACACGGTGGTTAACTTTGTCTCGCAGGCTTCCACCTTTGGCATTTCGTTCAGTGCCGTGCGACACGTGTCAGAACTGTATGACCGCGGTGACACCGCAGCACTGGAGCACTACGTGGGGGTCATCCGCTCGTGGACGCTGCTTGTGGCACTTTTTGGCGTACTGCTGTGCATTGTTCTGGGGCCCTTCCTGAGCGACAGCACTTTCGCATGGGGCGACCACACCCTGCACTTTATACTGTTGTCTCCGGCAGTAGGGATGCTGGCCGTGACGGGTGGCGAGACGGCCATCCTCAAGGGCGTGCGCCGGCTCAGACAGCTGGCGCTGATACAGTTGGCATCCATCGTGGCCACACTGGCCATTTCCGTGCCTGTGTTCTACTTCTTTTGCGAGGCGGGCATCGTGCCTGTGATTGTACTTACCACGCTGGCCACCATGCTGGTTACGCTGCACTTCAGCCTTCGCCTGTTCCCCCTCAAGGCAGTGGGGGCCAGACTCCTTGGCGATGGCATGGGCATGGTGCGGCTGGGAGTGGCCTACACTGCTGCGGGCATCATGGGCAGCGGGGCCGAGCTGCTGGTGCGCTCCTTTCTCAATGTGCGAGGCGACCTTGACGTGGTGGGCCTCTACAACTCTGCCTACATGCTCTGCGTGACCTATGCCGGCATGGTGTTCTCGGCTATGGAAACCGATTACTTTCCGCGGCTTTCGGCAGCCAACCATGACCCCATGGAGCGCAACCGGATAGTAAACCGCCAGATTGAGGTTTCACTGCTCATTGTCTCACCCATGCTGTCTGCACTTATTGTGGCCCTGCCTGTCGTTGTGCCCCTGTTGTTCTCGGCGCGGTTTGCGCCCATTGTCCCCATGGGGCAGGTGATGGTCATAGCCATGTATTTACGTGCGGTGACGCTGCCAGTTTCCTATATTATGCTGGCTACGGGCGAGTCGAAATACTATCTGCTGATGGAGGCCTTTTACGACATCTTGCTGGTGATGCTTGTCACGGTGCTGTTCAACTGGATGGGGTTGTTAGGCACAGGTGTGGCGCTGCTGGCACTCTATGTGCTTGAGGCTGCGGTGCTGCTTGCCTTCGCCCATGCCCATTATGGCACTTCGCTCACGCCTCAGGTGCTGCGCTGTGTGGCGCTCCAGCTTCCGCTCGGTCTGTTGGCCTATCTCTGCACGCTCACACTCAGCGGATTGGTCTACTGGATGGCAGGACTGGCGGTGGTGCTGGCAAGCACTGGCGTTTCGGCAGCCATCCTGCGTAGCAAGACCTCGCTATGGGACATCCTTAAACAAAAAAATCAACACCATGGCTAAAGTGACAGTTCTGATGGCGGTCTATAATGCCGCCCCCTATCTTAACGAGGCCGTTCAATCTGTGTTGCGGCAGACGCTGCACGATGTGGAACTGATCTGTGTTGACGACTTCTCCTCAGACGGTTCGCGCAATCTGCTGGCCGACTGGCAGAACGCCGACAGCAGGGTGAGGGTAATCAGCCTCAAGCGCAACATGGGTCAGGCGGTGGCGCGCAACATCGCACTGTGCGAGGCTACAGGCGAATATGTTTGCATGCTTGATGCCGATGACTGGCTGTCGGACGATGCCCTTGAGCGCGCTGTCGAGGTGCTTGACCGTGACAGCGAGGTTGACTCCGTGCTCTTTGACGTGGAGTTTGTCTACCCCGATGGCGGGAGGAAGCCGTACGTCATGCCCGACTTCAGCCGGATGGACGGCATGACAGCTTTCAGGCTCAGTCTCACATGGACTATTCACGGCCTCTATATGATAAGGGCAGGGCTGCACAAACGGTACCCCTACGACACAACGTGTCGCCTGTATAGCGATGACAACACTACTCGCGTGCACTATCTCGCCTCACGGAATGTGGGCCACTGTCACGGTGTCTACCATTACCGGCAGCATCCCAAGTCGGCCACCCATGGAGTGCATGTCTTGCGTTTTGACTATCTGAAAGCCAACGAGTCAATGGCGCGGACGATACGAAGGCTCGGTCTGGATCGGGATATTCAGGCCGAATACGAGAATGTGAGGTGGCTCAATCTGGTAGACACTTTCAAGTTTTACTACTGCAACCACCAACGGCTTGGAGAGCGCGGCCGCAGGTATGGACTCTGGACACTGCGCAACTACTGGAGGACGATTGACCGCAGCATGCTGAGCAGAAGGACGGTGGCGAAGTTTGGCTATTGGCCAACACCCTCATGGAAACTGTTTTGTATTCAAGAGTGGACTTATTTCACATTGCGTAGCTTGCTCGGACGTAACCAATAGCCTAAATTCGTGAAACTGACCTGATTGGAAAGCTGTTAATAACCCAAATCGGCCATTAGAAAGACGGTAATGTGGGGTTTACTTTCAATCTTTTCGATTCTTGCCGCCGTTTCATTCGGCATCTTGCTGCCGGCGGCGTCTCGCCATAGCCGTAGCAAACTGTCCGAAACAAGTAGCAACCTGGGACGAAATCTAAAGACAAATTTGAGGTTAAAAATCTATGACAAGTCAGTCAAAGCCCTTTTTTAAACATTACTTAAAACAAATCTCCTTTGGAGAGTTGGAAAAAAATAGTAACTTTGCGCCAATTAACAAAATCATGACATTTTAAGCGAAACAGATATGGCCAGAAAATTTGCCAAGCATAGCGAACTTGACTTGACGAAGGTGAACAGCGAGATATTGGAGATGTGGAACAGAAACGATGTGTTCCATAAGAGTATTGACGAGCGCGAGGGTTGCCCGCAGTTTGTGTTCTTTGAGGGGCCTCCATCCGCCAATGGACATCCTGGCATCCACCATGTATTGGCGCGGTCAATTAAAGACACGTTCAACAGATACAAGACCATGAAGGGGTTTCAAGTACATCGCAAGGCTGGCTGGGACACCCACGGACTGCCCGTTGAACTCGGTGTAGAGAAAGAACTTGGCATTACAAAGGCCGACATTGACAATAAAGCGTCAGCCAAGTATATTTCAGTGGAAGACTACAACCGCAAGTGCCGCGAGAACGTGATGAAGTTCACGGCTGAATGGCGGAAGCTCACCGAGGAAATGGGCTATTTCGTAGACCTTGACCATCCGTATGTCACTTGTGACAACAAGTATATAGAGACCCTATGGTGGCTAATCAGACGGCTCTATGACAAGGGGCTGCTCTACAAAGGCTATACGATTCAGCCCTATTCCCCGGCGGCAGGAACAGGTCTCTCGTCACATGAACTTAACCAGCCTGGCTGCTACCGCGATGTGAAAGACACCACCTGTACGGCACTCTTTGAAATTGTCTCTCCTGCCGAAGAATGGATGGAGTGGGGCAGGGCCTGCTTCGCAGCATGGACAACAACCCCTTGGACGCTGGCTTCGAACACAGCCCTCTGTGTAGGGCCGAAAATCAAGTATGTGGCCATTAAGACCTACAATCCTTATAACGGCGAGAAGATAACTGTTATCATGGCAGAGTCAAGGCTTTCCGCCTACTTTAGCCCAGACGGAGAGACGAAAGGCATGGAAGACTACAAGCGTGGTGACAAGGTAGTGCCTTACAGAATAGTAGGCAGTTACACGGGAGAACAGCTCTGTGGCTACCGCTACAAACAACTTATGCCTTGGGTGAAACCGTGCCAGAAATTGGATGCCAATGCCGCCGATTTCGTGAAAGCATACGCAGAGACGCATCCCGACAAACAGTTTGGCAGTGAGGATGGCAAGAACAAGTATGTTGAGATGGCAGACGTGGCTTTTAGGGTAATTCCTGGTGATTATGTGACAACTGATGACGGTACGGGCATTGTGCACATCGCACCAACCTTTGGTGCCGATGATGCCAAGGTGGCAAAAGACGCCCATATCCCCGCGCTATTCCTTATTAACAAGAGGGGGGAGACCAGACCGATGGTCGACCCAGAAGGCAAGTACTACTGCATTGATGACCTTGACGCAAACTTTGTTGCCAACTGTGTTGACGAGAAAGCATATTCTCGTCACGCTGGAGACTACGTAAAGAATGCATACGATCCGAAATACAATGTGGGTGGAAAATACGATGAGAAAGCCGCCGCCAAGGACGAAGACCTCAATGTGGTGATTTGCATGGAGATGAAACAGGCTGGGACAGTGCTCAAGATAGAAAAGCACGTTCACAACTACCCACACTGTTGGCGCACAGACAAGCCTGTGCTCTATTATCCGCTTGATTCTTGGTTTATCCGATCAACAGCCAAGAAAGAGCGCATGTCTGAGCTGAACAAGACCATTAACTGGAAACCAGCGTCAACGGGAAGCGGTCGCTTTGGCAACTGGCTGGAAAACTTGAATGACTGGAACCTGTCGCGCTCTCGCTTTTGGGGAACACCATTGCCCATTTGGCGCGATGAAGAAGGAGAGGAAATCTGCATCGGAAGTCTGCAAGAGCTTTATGACGAAATAGAGAAAGCGGTCAGTGCCGGCATGATGAATACAAATCCGTTGAAATCCAAGGGCTTTGTGCCCGGAGACTATAGCCAGGCCAACTATGATCGCATTGACTTGCACAGGCCCTATGTAGACAACATTGTACTGGTGAGCAAGAGCGGAAAGCCGATGCACCGCGAGACCGACCTCATTGATGTGTGGTTTGACTCTGGCTCTATGCCATATGCCCAGATTCACTATCCGTTCGAGAACAAGGACAAAATTGACAAGAGAACAGCATTCCCCGCCGACTTCATCAACGAGGGTGTAGACCAGACGCGCGGCTGGTTCTTCACACTGCACGCTATCGCAACAATGGTGTTTGACAGCATAGCTTTTAAGAATGTCATCTCCACCGGTCTGGTGCTTGACGCCAAAGGCAACAAGATGAGCAAGCACGTTGGAAACGTGACCAATCCATTCGAGATGATTGACAAATATGGTGCTGACCCTGTGAGATTCTATATGATGACCAACTCGGAGCCATGGGACAACCTAAAGTTTGACCCGGATGGTGTTGACGAGGTGAGAAGGAAGTTCTTTGGTACCCTGTTCAACACATATTCGTTCCTCAGCCAGTATGCCAATGTGGATGGCTTCGATTACTCGCAGCCCGATATAGACATGAAGAACAGGCCGGAAATAGACCGTTGGATTCTGTCAAAGCTCAACACACTGATTAAGGGTGTTGACAGCGAACTTCAAGACTACGACCCAACAAGGGCTGGACGACTGATTGAAAATTTTGTAAACAACGATTTGTCAAACTGGTACGTGCGTCTTAACCGCAAGCGCTTCTGGGGCAAGGAAATGAGCACCGACAAACTGTCGGCATACCAAACCCTGTATTTGTGTTTGGAGACTGTTGCCAAGCTTCTCGCACCTTTTGCCCCATTCTATGCTGACAGACTCTATCTGGACCTGATTGGTGCGACAGGTCGTGACAACGCTGAATCGGTACACCTCACACTCTTCCCTAAGGCTGACAATGACATGATTGACTGCGAGTTGGAATCTAAGATGGAGATGGCCCAAAAAGTGACATCTATGGTGCTTGCCCTGCGACGCAAAGTGAACATCAAAGTGCGCCAACCCTTGCAAGAAATCATGATACCTGTGACAGACGAAAAACAGAAGAGTTACATTGACGCTGTGAAGGATTTGATATTGGGCGAGGTAAATGTCAAGAACCTAAAATTCATTGAGGGACAAGGAATTTTAGTTAAAAAAGTAAAGTGCAACTTTAGAACAATGGGTAAGAAATTCGGCAAAATGATGAAGGCTGTGGCTGCCCAGATGAATGCACTTGAACAGCAGCAGATAGCCCTGTTGGAGCAGCAGGGGAACATAGTCCTTCACATTGATGGGCAGGAGGTCGTTGTCGATGCAAAGGATGTTGATATCATCAGCGAGGATATCCCCGGATGGCTGGTTGGCAATGAGGGCAGCTTGACAGTTGCGCTTGAGGTCAACCTGACTGATGAACTGCGCAACGAAGGTATGGCACGCGAGATGATTAACCGCATCCAGAACCAGCGCAAGGATAGCGGACTGGAGATTACAGACCGTATTGATGTGACCATCAGTCCCGATGAACGCATAGCCAAGGCTGTTGACAGTTTTGGCGACTATATCAAAACACAGGTTCTTGCCAACAACATCCGCCTGGCAGAAAATGACGGCACGGAGCAGACCCTGGATGATTTGAAAGCCCATGTCAAGATAGAGAAAGTCTAACTCTAAACAATGATAAACATGACAGAGAAAACACGTTATTCAGACGAGGAGCTGCAAGAGTTCAAGGATATCATCAACGAAAAACTTGCTCTTGCCAAGCGCGACTATGATCAGATGATGAGAGTGTTGATGAACCAGGACGGCAATGACGTAGACGACACGTCACCCACCTATAAGACACTGGAAGAGGGGAGCGCCACCCAAACCAAGGAAGAACTGATACAACTGGCCAACCGCCAGCAAAAATTCATTCAGGGACTGGAGGCTGCCCTTGTGCGTATTGAAAATAAGACCTACGGCATTGACCGAATCACGGGAAAACTCATTCCAAAAGAGAGGCTGAAGGCTGTACCCCACGCGACACTGAGTGTTGAGTCAAAACAGAACCGAAAGAAATGACACCCCGAAAAGGTTGGATGACAACAGGAAGAATGGTCCTGCTTATGAGTATGGCCATTCTTTTAGTTGACCAAATACTGAAGATTTGGGTGAAAACCCATTTGCGCCTTCACGAGACAATTGACATAACGGGCTGGTTCAAGATATGTTTTGTGGAAAACAACGGAATGGCCTACGGCATGGAAATAGGAAGCAAGTTGCTACTGTCGCTTTTCCGCATCGTTCTGATAGGCGTTATCGCCAGATACATCTGGCAGCTTGTGGGGCAAGGGTGCAAACGGGGCTATGTGGCATGTCTTACCTTGATTCTGGCCGGAGCAGTCGGCAACATGATAGATGGGATGTTTTACGGTTTGGTGTTTAATGCTGCGTCAGAATACTACGTGTCATTTCCCGTTCCGTTCGGCTCAGGCTATGCCCCATTCATGATGGGCAAGGTGGTAGACATGTTCTATTTCCCAATCATTGAATCCCACTGGCCACAGTGGATGCCCTTTGTCGGTGGAGAGCACTTTGTTTTCTTCAGCCCGGTGTTCAACATCGCCGATTCCTGCATTTCCGTCGGTGCAGTATGGATTATGCTGTTTTACCGTCATGAAATCAGTCAGATCTCGTTCTGTATGCGCAAGCGAGACCATAAGAGTGGGGACACCTGCAAAGAATGCGAGACAAAGAACTGACCATGAAGAGAAATCTGCCGAGAAGAGTGTCCGTTGGCATAGGCTTAGCCTTGCTGGTCGCGGCATGCAAGCCCACAGTGCCCAGCAAGTATCTGCAGCCTGACGAGATGGTGGACATTCTGTATGACTTGCAACTTACCCAAGCCATCGCTCAGGCTGGCTATGGGAATAAGGTGGGCTATGACCGTAATGTCTATTATCTGGCAGTGCTTGACAAGTATGGTGTTACAACTGCCGAGATGGACTCTTCGATGGTCTACTACTACACGCACGCTGATGCCCTGGCCGGTATCTACAGCAAAGTTGCAGACCGGCTTGAAGAGCAGGCACAGGCCTTTGACAACACGGCCAACCCCATCAGCCGCTTTGCCCAATTGTCAGAGAATGGGGACACAGCCAACATCTGGCGAGAACGGCAAAATGTCCTGCTGCTACCCATGCCTCCCTATAACAGACTTGAATTTGAGATTAAGGCTGATACAGCATTCAAGGTGGGCGACTCATTTCAAATGAATTTCATGTCGAACTTTGTCTACCAGAACGGAACAAAGGATGCAACCGCCTTTATCGCTGTGGAATACGAAAAAGACAGTGTGGCCTGCTTTCACACAAACATTGTGATGTCGGGGGTCACAGAATTTAGAATACCCGCCAACGATACGCTCCGCATCAAGAGGTTGCGCGGCTTTCTGTATCTTGACCGCGGCAACGACGAGTCGCAGACACTCAAGTTGTGGTTTGCCAACAACATTCAGTTAATAAGGTTTCACCGCACAAAGACAGACCCTGCGCAGCACGCAATCGCTGACACTGTCGCGCAACAGCACCCCAGTGGGCGACAGCCATCCACGCAAGCGGTTCCTGCGGTCAGCGGCATGTCCATCTCAAACTCTTTTGTTGGGAAAAGGCCGGTGCAGAACAGGGCACTCCCGGCAAGTCAACAATGAAACAGATGGTTATGAGAAAGAGAAGAGTTGCAGCCCACAGCATCGTCTATCCCGATGGAAAAGAGATGGAAATGGGGATGGTGCTGATTGAGCATGGAATAGTAACAGGGTGCAGACCCTTGCAGGGCGAGCCTCCATTTACCGAATGGGTGGGAGGAACAATAAAGCTGAAAACAAATGGAAAAGGGCAGGTTACTGCCTATAAGAACCAACTAAAAATCGAATAGTATGAAAATCTTGAAATCACGCTTGGCGCTGCTGAATTTCCTTGAGTTTGCAGTCTGGGGTGCTTATCTAACCTGTATGGGTATGTATCTGGGACGTATAGGTATGGCTTCACACATCGGTAGCTTCTATGCAATGCAGGGCATTGTGTCTATCTTTATGCCGGCAATCATGGGCATAGTGGCCGACAGGTGGATTCCCGCCCAGCGCCTGTTAGGCCTGTGCCATCTGGTGGCAGGGCTTGCCATGATTGGTGCTGCGTTCTATGGCCGAAGCGCCGGGCAGCAAGCAAACTTTTCAACCCTGTTTCTTTACTATACGGTGAGTGTGGCATTCTATATGCCAACGCTCGCACTGACGAATTCTGTGGCCTACAACGCGCTGACGAAAGCTGGACTTGACACAGTGACAGACTTTCCGCCCATCCGTGTGTTTGGTACCGTAGGCTTCATCTGCACGATGTGGATGGTCGACCTCTTAGGATTCCAGACCAACTACAACCAGTTCTTTACCTCTGGTGCCATCAGTGTTCTGCTGTTCCTCTACACCTTTACGCTGCCCAAATGTCCTGTTGGCAATCAGGGCGAGAAAAAATCTTTGACCGATGCTTTCGGTCTCAAGGCATTTGCCTTGTTCAAGCAGCGCAAGATGGCCATTTTCTTTGTATTCTCAGCCATGCTTGGTGTAAGCCTGCAGATAACCAATGGCTTTGCTACCCCTTTCATAGAGAGTTTTAAGAATATGAGCGAATACGCTGACACTTTTGGAGTTCAGCATGCCAACATCCTTTATTCTCTGTCGCAAATCAGTGAGACTCTGTGCATTCTGCTCATTCCATTCTTCATGAAACATTTTGGCATCAAGAGTGTGATGCTGATAGCCATGTTCGCATGGGTGTTCCGTTTCGGACTGCTGGGGGCTGGCAACCCTGGAAGTGGAGTATGGATGCTTATATTGTCGATGATTGTCTATGGCATGGCCTTTGACTTCTTCAATATCTCCGGCTCACTGTTCGTTGACCAGACCACAGATTCGTCAATGCGCTCAAGTGCTCAGGGGCTGTTCATGTTGATGACAAACGGTATCGGTGCAACCATAGGCTCACTGGCCGCACAGATGGTAGTCACATCGCACACAGCTGAGAACGGTGTAGTTGCATGGCCCGCTTGCTGGTATACATTCTCGGCATACGCCTTAGTGGTCGGCGTGCTTTTTGCATTCCTTTTCCACCACAAGGACGAGGAGGTAAAAAAATAAGATGTTAAGAACTGCATACACACATGAAGTTTATTCAGCTTTATTTCAAAAGTCTTTCTGAGGTTGTTGGCAACGACAACTTGGCGGTAATCACACTGATTGACAGTGACCACAGACGGACGCTAACATTTGTTTGCGACAATGACATTAAGTTGCAACTTGCCATGCGCACCAACGGAGTCCAATGTGCCAAGCGGCTGCCAGAGGTTCTTGCCCGCGCTGTGGGGATGAGTACGGATTGGAGCTGCGGTAAAATAGAGGTGTGCAGTCTGGTTGCAGGGGAGTACCAAGCGTTACTCCTTTTGCAAGGGGCTGATACACCGCTTCCCATCAGACTGAGCGATGCTGTGTTGCTCAGTCTGATAACTGATTGCCCTATCATGATGGATGGCCAATTGTTTTACAAGCAATCTTCTGTCTATATGGGGAACGACTCGAAAACACTCATACCCGTAAATATTCTGGATGACAAACAGTTGGAAAAGGAACTTGAAAAGGCTGTCAACGCAGAGAACTATCATCTGGCAGCCTATATACAAGAGGAGCTGAAGAAAAGAAAGAATATCGGCAAATGAAGGAGGTGAGATATTTCTATGTGCCTGACGCACAGCAAGTCAATGAACTTCCTGCTGATGAGGCTATACATGCTGTGAGAGTGCTTAGAATGAATGTTGGAGACAGCATGGTGCTCATAGACGGAAAGGGCACATTTTATCAGGCTGTTGTCTCCATGACAACGGCGAGGCGCTGTTTCTATGAAATTCGGCAAACCTGCGAGCAGCAGCGGTTATGGCAGGGCTGCATCCATCTTGCCATTGCACCGACAAAGCTAATAGACAGAATGGAGTGGATGGTAGAAAAAGCAACTGAAATTGGAGTGGATAAATTAACATTCGTCAACAGCATCTTTTCCGAAAGGAAGGTGCTTAAACTGCCAAGAATGGAGAAAATAGTGATTGCTGCCGCCAAACAAAGCAGAAAAGCTTGGATGCCACAGCTGAACGGAATGACAGCTTTCAAGACATTTACCCAAACAGAAAATACTGGTCACCGATTTATAGCACACTGCTATGAAGAGTTGGAGCGTGTGTCACTCTTCGACGAACTGAAACGGTTGCCGGCAGGCGAGCCAGTGACAGTTATGGTCGGACCTGAGGGCGATTTTTCCATTGAAGAGGTGAAACAGGCGGTAGCCAGCGGCTTTGTATCCGTACACCTTGGTAACAGCCGGCTGAGGACTGAAACTGCTGGACTTGTCGCTGTAATGATGATGCATCTGAGCAAACAATCGTAAGACTGATGTATGTGTATGAAAGGACTTTTTAGAAACATTATTTATTATCTCCATGCTTGGACAGCTATTATGCTAGCCATCGGATGCTCTTCTGAAGACTACACCAATGTAATTCCAGCCAACATTTCCGGATTGATGGCCATTGACAGCCGACAGCTGCTTGATAGAGGGACTGGCGGTGCTTCCGAGTTGAAACTGGCAAGGCTACTGGAAACCGACCGTCTCGCAGACTGTGGCATCGCCTTTGACGAGCGTCTCTATGCGTTCGAGACAGTAGATGGCACGCTGGGCCTTCTTGCAAAAGTGCAGAACATGGATGACGTAAAAGACTGGTTAGGGCATTTGAAAGACAAAGGACTGTATTCAGACCTGGCCGAAAAGAAAGGTGTCATATATGGAGTGTTTAAAGAGCATTTCATAGTAGGACTGACTGACAATGCCCTGCTTGTCATTGGACCGGTACTTGGTTCTGAGCAGAACGAGACGAGACGAAAAATGGCTCGTATGTTCAACCGGGAAGGGGACAACAGTTCTCCATTTGTAGACATTGTCAATGAAATGGACAGTCCTGTTTGCATTGCCGCCAAGGCTGATGCTTTGCCCGAAAAATTTGTAGCACCCTTTATCTTGGCTGTACCCAAAGGCACAAAGATGTCCGATGTGAATATTAAGGCAACCATACAGCCCCAGAAGAATGTTATGCTGGTTAAGGGTGATGTTTATGCCAAGAAAGAGTCTGTAAACGCTGCATTGCAAACGGCGCAGAACACCTATACTCAGATACCGAAACACATGCTTGACAGGCTGCCAGCGGACAACGTGCTGACATTGGCTTGTGGTGTGAAAGGGAAAGAGGTACTCTCTGCATTACGGTCGAACGAGACCTTTCGCACAATGCTCTTGGGACTAAACACGGCCATAGACTTTGACAGCATGCTAAAGAGTGTGGAAGGAGGACTTGTGCTCACCGTACAGGAAATTGGTGATGACAGGTGGAAATACTTAATGGTGGCGGACACCAAAGACAATCACTGGCTCCGGGATATTGACTATTGGATGAAGTCATGCCCAAAGGGTTCCACAATTATAAAAGACAAGACGGCGACCAATGCCTATCAGCTGATCGGGAATGGACAGAGTCTCTACTTTGGCACGCAAGGCAATCTGCTTTATATGGCCAGTAATAAGGCCTTGGCTGGCGCTGCCAGCGAAACGCCTTCGGCCACCCTACCTGTCATAATAAGGCAGCTATTGACTGACAGCAGGCTTGCAGTCATTGTCAACGTAGACAAGTTGGTTGAGAAGGACAAGGGTATGAAAACAGCCTGGGAAGTTCTTTGCTCCCTGCTCGGCGATTTTTCCTATTTAGTTTATAAAATGGACAAATGAATACAATCAAATTTGAACATGTCTTACCTCATGTCTTTGCCGAACGTGAGGACCTGCTTTCTGAAGTATGGAAGCGGGACATATTCTTTGAAAAAGGAAAACTTTACTTGATTGAAGCCGACAGCGGAAAAGGAAAAAGCACCTTTTGCAGCTATATCTTGGGCTACCGCCATGACTACTCTGGACAAATCCAGTTTGACAGTGTCGATGTTCGGAAACTAAGAAAGGCCGACTGGGTGGAGATTCGCAAGAACAACATTAGCCAGCTGTTTCAGGAACTTAGACTGTTTCCAGAGCTGACAGCCATAGAGAATGTGGAAATCAAGAATAACCTGACCCATTTCAAATCAAGGGAGGCTATCATCGAGTGGTTTGAAAGGTTGGGTATTGCCGACAAGCTCAATGCAAAAATAGGCCAGATGTCTTTCGGTCAGCAGCAGCGTGTAGCCATGATAAGGGCTTTGGTTCAACCCTTTGACTTTCTGTTAGCCGACGAACCAGTAAGCCATCTGGACGACAGGAACTCTGCCATTATGGGTGAAATCATGATGGAAGAGGCGCACCGGCAAGGGGCTGGCGTGATTGTGACCAGCATAGGCAAACACATAGCATTGAATTACGAAAAGTTTTATCATCTATGAAACTCGTTTGGAAATTATTGCGCCAACATATCAGTGTGGTGCAGTTTGTCGGTTTCTTTCTTGCAAATCTGTTTGGCATGCTCATCATTCTGCTGGGATTCCAGTTTTATCGCGATGTGTTGCCTGTGTTCACGCAAGGAGACTCTTTTCTGAGTGCGGACTACATCGTAGTGAGCAAAAAAATAACAACGGGAGGTTCTTTCTCAGGGAAAGATAATACCTTTGCACAGGATGAGATAGATGAACTGTCAGAACAGAAATTTGCAAAGAAAATAGGTAAGTTTACCACTACCGAATATAAGGTTGATGCCCGTATGGGTGTCAATGGTGTGCCTGTACTCAGTTCTGAACTTTTCTTTGAGAGTGTACCTGATGAATTTATAGACCTTCCGCTAGGGCAATGGACATGGCATGCCGGCGAGCGCGAAGTACCTGTCATTCTGCCACGCAGCTACATCAATATGTACAACTTCGGATTTGCGCAGAGCCACTCACTGCCGAAAATTAGCGATGGGTTGATGGGGCTGATAGATTTTCGAATTTTTATACATGGACATGGCCAGCAAGATGAGTACAAAGGGAGAGTGATAGGTTTTACAAACCGCCTCAACACCATACTGGTGCCCCAGTGCTTCATGGACTGGAGTAACAGAACCTATGCACCGGGAGAGAGCAGCCAGCCAACGAGACTGATTGTTGAGGTGCCTAACAGCGCGGACGAGAAAATAGTCCACTATATGGACGACAAGGGGTATGAGGTTGAGAATAACAATCTTGATGCAGAGAAAACCACCTATTTCTTAAAAATGATAGTGGTTCTGGTGATGGGAATAGGTTTGGTTATCAGCGCATTAAGCTTTTACATCCTGATGTTAAGCGTCTACTTGCTTGTCCAGAAAAACGCCACGAAACTCGAAAACCTGCTTCTGATAGGTTATAGCACGCAAAAGGTCAGTCTGCCTTACCAGTTACTAACCATAGGCCTTAATTTAATCGTCCTGTTCATCGCGCTCTTGACAGTGGCTCTCATCAGAGGCTATTACATGGATATAATCGAAACACTTTTTCCAAATATATATGAAGAGGGCATGCTGCTAACTGTTCTTGTCGGACTTGCACTGTTTGCCCTTGTTTCACTGTTCAATGTATTTGCCATTCACAATAAAGTGACAAAGATATGGAAAAGAAAATAATTATTGCCACTTTCTTTTTGCTTCCAATGATTTCGTTCGGTCAGACCAAGATGAGTGACGTGCTGGCCACAATGCCAGACAGCCTATTCCCTTATCTGTCCAAGAACAACAGGCTTGATATGATAGATTTCATAGCCTCAAGCATGAAGGCGGAGGTAAGCAATGGTCTGGGAGGTATATCGAAACTGCTGAAACTAAACAGCGACTATCTAAAAATGCAGGCAAGTGCCACGACATTGGTTGAAATGAAATTGTTACCTGACAGCGTGAACAGGAATGATACGGCCGGAAAACAGATAGTGTGTATGGTGACCACGTTCGGCGAGAGCCATCCAAAGGAAAGCAAAGTGGAATTTTTCACTACACAGTGGAAACCACTGCATAACAAATGGCTGATGCCCGCCTTTATGGCAGGAACGAATGGTAGAAAGGAAAAGTCAACAGTAATAGCTTCGCTGTCGGCAACCGACAAAACATTGACCTTGCAGCAGGTTGCTCTCAATCCGAAACCGAAAGATAATAATAATGATGATGAAGACTTTAGAGAGCCAAAAAACTTGCAAAATATTCTTAAATGGGATGGAAGAACATTTAAATGACATTAATAAGCAGTCTTGTACCGTACTTATTTAAAAATAATCATATAAATTTGTAACGTGTTTTTCATGGTATTAGATTATTAAGGTTATTAAAGTTCGGTTGTCGTGAGACAGCCAAGCTTTACGAAAGACTTTTGAAGGAAATGTTCATTTTCCTTTAAAAGTAATGTTACCGAAAGATAAGTTTTACACTTTCTTTCAAAAAAAAGGAAGCCTGTGAAGGTTTCCTTTTTCTATGTACTTCGGCATGAGCATTATCATCTGCGGCTCTCGTAAAAAAGCACAGGAAACGCCGCCGCTGAATAGTTACAGACTGCCCGAATAATCCTAAAAGATTAAAAAAATGCAACACGTCAATGATTTTAATATTATTTAGAATGGGCATAGCGAGACATTTCCCCCATTTTGCGTATTTTTGCGCCTACAAAAATAGGACAGAGTTACTAATTCGCAAAAAAACAAAAACAAACAAATATGGCTGAAGCTATAGACATTAGGGAACTTAACGAGCGTATTGCCCAGCAAAGTGCATTTGTTACGAATCTCACCACAGGAATGGATCAGGTCATTGTGGGCCAGCATCACCTTGTAGACACACTTTTGATAGCCCTGCTAAGTGATGGACACATTCTTCTTGAGGGCGTGCCTGGCCTGGCCAAAACACTGGCCATCAAGACACTGTCGCAACTGATTGATGCCAAATTCAGCCGCGTGCAGTTTACACCTGACCTGCTCCCTGCTGATGTTGTCGGGACGATGGTTTACTCACAGAAAGATGAGCAGTTTCAAGTGAAGCAAGGACCAGTGTTTGCCAACTTTGTGCTTGCCGATGAAATAAACCGTGCACCGGCCAAGGTGCAAAGTGCGCTGCTTGAGGCCATGCAGGAAAAACAGGTCACAATTGGCAACAAGACATTTGGGCTACCAAAACCGTTTCTGGTCATGGCTACACAGAACCCGATTGAGCAAGAGGGCACTTATCCTCTTCCGGAGGCGCAGATGGACCGATTTATGATGAAAGTCGTTGTCGGCTATCCCACAATTGACGAGGAACGCAAGATTATACGCGAGAATCTTGCAGGCTCTCTACCCACAGTAAGGCCAGTGACGACATCGGATGAGATAATGGCAGCACGCAGTGTGGTGCGCGATGTATATATTGACGAGAAAATCGAAAGCTATGTAGCAGACATAGTCTTTGCCACGCGTTATCCAGAGCATTATGGACTGAAAGAGCTGAAAGACCTGATAGCATTCGGTGGAAGTCCGCGTGCCAGCATTTGTTTGGCTAAAGCCGCAAGAGCTTATGCTTTCGTGAAGCGCCGCGGTTATGTGGTTCCTGAGGATGTTCGCGCAGTGGCCCACGACGTGCTCCGCCACAGAATAGGACTGACCTACGAGGCAGAGGCGGCCAATGTTACCAGCGAGGAGATAATAAGCAAGGTGATTAACAAGGTTGAAGTGCCTTGATTGCAAGTTCACCGGTAGTTTTCCAACTGATAATTTAATTGTGAACAAAACATAGTTATTTTGGAATCAAGTGAAATCATCAGGCGTGTAAGGCGCATTGAAATAAAGACACGCGGACTGAGTGCTAACATTTTCGCCGGCCAGTACCATTCGGCTTTTAAAGGACGCGGAATGGCATTTAGCGAAGTAAGGGAATATCAGTTTGGTGATGATGTGAGAGACATTGATTGGAATGTGACTGCACGTTTTCACCGCCCTTACGTCAAGGTGTTTGAGGAGGAGCGTGAACTCACGCTTATGTTGCTTGTTGATGTGAGCGGTTCGCTTGATTTTGCCACTCGTGGGCAGCTTAAGCGCGATATGGTTGCAGAGATTGCCGCTACATTGGCATTTAGTGCCTTGCAAAATAATGACAAGATAGGCATGGTGTTCTTTTCTGATAAGATTGAGAAGTATATTCCGCCGAAGAAAGGTCGCAGGCATATTCTGTACATGATTCGTGAAATGCTTGATTTCAGTCCGGAGAGCAAGCGCACAGACATTACGCAGGCTTTGGAGTTTCTCATGCAGGTGATGAAGCGCCGTTGCACTACTTTCTTGCTCAGTGACTTCTTTGTTTCCGACAGCGATGTGAAAAGTTCAGTATTTCAGCTGGCAGGAAGAAAGCATGACATGATGGCCATCCAGGTTTATGACCAATGGGCAACGGAACTACCTAATGTTGGGCTGCTAAAATTGGTCGATGCCGAGAGCGGAGAAGAAATGTATGTTGACACAGGAAGCAAACGGGTGAGGCAGCAGTACCGTCAGCACTGGCAAAATAGCCAGTTGCGACTGAACGAAACGCTGAACAAGAGCAAGATAGACCATGTCAGCGTTTCGACAGATGGAGACTTTGTCAAAGCCCTGCGGACTATGTTTGAAATGAGAATCCGAAAATGAGAAAGACAATACTATCTATAATTGCTTTTCTGTCAGCTTGTTTTAGTCTTTCAGCTCAAGTTTCTGTAAATTCAAAGATAGAGAACATGGAGTTGCTGATTGGACAGCAGACAAAGCTCATGGTATCTGCCATTGTCAACAAGGACGCAAGGGTTGAATTCCCATCCTTTCAGCCGCTACAGATGATTGTCCCAGGCGTAGAGGTGGTCGCCCAGCATGACACCGACTCGTCAGCAGTTGAGGACAATATGGTTAGAAGGATACGTATTTACACGCTTACCTCGTTTGATGGAAAGCTTTATTACCTTCCCCCAATGAAAGTGAAGGTGGATGGAAAGACATTCACGACCAATAAACTGGCGCTAAAGGTCGTGGAGGTTGATGTGGATACGACGAACGTGGATAAATTCTTTCCACCAAAAGATGTTCAAGACAACCCATTCCAGTGGGCTGACTGGTCTGCGGCGTTTTGGCTCAGTATGCTGATGTTGCTTCTCCTGGCCGCAGTGTGCTGGCTCTATGTACAGTTACGAACAGGCAGGTCAATAGTCATCCCCATCAAATCCATCAAGCGACTGCTCCCCCATCAGAAGGCTATGCGCGAGATAGAGCTTATAAAAAGGGGAAACATGACTTCATCTGAAAACTCAAAAGAATACTATACGCGTCTGACTGAGACTCTGCGCAAGTATATTGAGGAACGCTATGGGTTCAGGGCTATGGAGATGACAAGCGGCGAGATCATTGAAAAGCTTACTGCATCACAAGACAGCAAGGACCTTGATGAATTACGCGAACTGTTTGAAACTGCAGATTTGGTTAAGTTTGCCAAGTACTCAACACTTATTAATGAAAACGACCGCAACCTTATTAATGCCATTGACTTTATCAATGCGACCAAAACGGATACCCCTCCTCAAGAGGAAACACGACCTCGTCTGTCGGATGATGACGAGCGGGAAATGAAAGAGCAGAAGCTGATGAAAGTGGCAATCATTATAATATCTCTTGTCGCGACAGGACTGCTGGGTATGGTGATTTACCTCATTTATGGGAATTTAGCTTAACCGACGATGGAATTTGCAAATACTGAATATCTGTTACTCCTGCTACTGATTATCCCTTACATCGTCTGGTGTCTGATGTGTTGGAAAAAGGCAGACCCGGCAATGCGTTCAAGCGACACCAGCATCTTCCGTGTGGCTCCTGTAACATGGCGAGTTCGGCTGATACCTCTGCCAATAATCTTGCGCATACTGGCATTCACGCTGCTCGTGATTGCCATGGCACGTCCGCAGACGCGCAATGCATGGCAAGACAAGGAAGTTGAGGGAATTGACATCATGCTGGCAGTCGATGTGTCTACAAGCATGCTGGCCGAGGACCTCAAGCCTAACCGCATAGAAGCAGCCAAACAGGTGGCTGCAGAGTTTGTCAGCGGAAGACCTAACGACAATATCGGACTGACCGTATTTGCTGGAGAAGCCTTTACACAGTGCCCTATGACCACGGATCACGCCTCCCTGCTCAACCTGCTCCGCAATGTTCGGACAGACATCGCCCTCAGGGGACTTATTCAAGACGGAACGGCCATTGGTATGGGGCTGGCCAATGCTGTGAGCCGGTTGAAAGACTCAAAGGCCAAGAGCAAAGTGGTGATACTGTTGACAGACGGATCGAACAATATGGGCGACCTCTCGCCCATGACTGCGGCAGAGATAGCAAAGAGCCTCGGTGTCAGAGTGTACACAATTGGAGTTGGAACAAACAAGACCGCACCTTATCCTATGCCTGTTGCTGGTGGTGTGCAATATGTAAACATCCCCGTTGAAATTGACACCCATACACTGAGTGACATCGCTTCAGCCACAAACGGAGCGTTCTACCGCGCGACAAGTACTAAAGAGCTGCAAAAAATTTATCATGAGATAGACAAACTTGAAAAGACTAAACTCAAGGTCAAGCAGTTCAGCAAGAAATATGATGTGTATCAGCCTTTTGTGGCACTTGCACTCATTCTTATGGCGATAGAACTGTTGCTGAGACTGACCGTATTACGCCGTATTCCCTAAGGAAAGTAGATTATGTTTAGATTCGAAGACCCACAATATTTGTATTTACTGGCATTGGTACCTATTCTGGCCTTGGTGCGTGTTTGGATGCAACGCAAGCGGAAAAGGCTGTTGCGCAGGATAGGCACCCCTGAATTGGTAAGGCAGATGATGCCTGATGTGTCATCGTGGCGCCCGCTGGTCAAATTCGTTCTCTTTGAGGCGGCCCTTGCTCTTGTATGTCTGATGCTGGCACGTCCGCAGATGGGCACAAAGATTAGCAAAGAGAAACGTGTTGGCATAGAGACGGTCATAGCCCTTGACATCAGCAACTCTATGCGAGCCACCGACGTTGTGCCTAGTCGTTTGGACCGCAGCAAGATGATGGTTGAAAATCTGGTGGATAATTTTAGTGATGACAAAGTTGGGCTGATAGTCTTCGCTGGTGATGCCTTTGTCCAGCTCCCCATAACCAGCGACTATGTATCGGCAAAGATGTTTCTATCCAGTATCTCTCCATCTATGATTACATCACAGGGAACAGATATAGCCAAGGCCATCCAGATGGCAACAGAGAGCTTTACCAAAGAGAAAGGGGTAGGGCGCGCCATCATTCTGATTACCGACGGGGAAGACCATGAGGGAGGTGCCTTGGAGGCAGCTAAGGCTGCGCACGAAAAGGGCATGAATGTTTACGTGCTTGGCGTTGGAACTACGCAGGGAGCACCTGTTCCTGTGGCAGACGGCTCCAATGAGTTTATGCGCGACAATATGGGAAACACTGTTATGTCAAGGCTCAGTGAGGATATGTGCCGTCAAGTGGCTCAGAATGGCGGAGGTACCTATATACATGTTGAAAACAACAGTAATGCCCAGCGCCAGCTCAATGACGCACTGTCCAATTTAGCCAGGAAAGAAATAGAAACAGATGTTTACAGTGACTATGACGAACAGTTTCAAGCATTTGGGCTTTTGGCCTTGCTCCTGTTGATTGCAGATGCAATCCTTCTGGGTCGCAAAAGTCCTTTGTCACGCCGCTTGCGTCTGTTTAGGCGTGGCAAAGTGGCTGTCCTCCTCGTTTTCATGCTGACCGTGGCAACTGTTGCCGTAGCCCAAAATGACCGCAGGCTGATAAGACAGGGGAACAAGTCTTTCCGCCATGGAAACTATGCTGCTGCGGAGACAGCATACAGAAAGGCTGCAGAACTGAACACACGCAATGCTCAAGCTGCCTATAATTTAGGCAATGCCCTTTTTGCGCAGGGCAAAGACTCCTCGGCTGTGGCACAGTATGAGCAAGGGATCAAGCTAGAAACATCGCCCATGCGCAAGGCTATGGGTTATCACAATATGGGTGTGGTGTGTCAAAAGAACAAACTTTACGCAGAAGCGATAGAGGCCTATAAAAACGCACTTCGACTAAATCCTAACGATGACCATACACGCTACAATCTGGAACTTTGCAAGCGACAGCAGAAAAAAATGCAACAGCAACAACAAAAAAATCGGCAGAACAAAGACAAAAATGGCAAGGACAGGAAACAAGAAAAACAGCAACAACCCAAACAGAGGCAAGACAAAGAACAGAAGAAACAACAACAGCAGGACAGACAAATGAGCAAAGAAAATGCGGAGCAACTTCTCAACGCTGCCATCCAGCAGGAAAAAAGCACACAGCAGCGCATGAGAGACGCCATGAAGCAACCACGCAACCGCAAGCTGGAAAAGAACTGGTAAAATAAAAGCGAATCGACCCCCAAAGAAAAATGATGGCTAAGACATTTGTACCAATCCCCATATCACCACGACAGTTTATAGCCGTAGCGGTGTTTTTGATATTCAGCATATACGCCAAGGCGCAGCGTCTCGTGGCCGAGGCTCCATCGCATGTAGCCTTGGGACAGCAGTTCAGATTAACATTTACTGTCAACACTCAAAAGGTGAGCGGGTTCAGAGTGGGAGGAATTCCATCTGCATTCGAGGTGTTGATGGGGCCAAGCACCTCGTCACAGTCTAGCTTTCAGATGGTGAATGGGCGTACCAGTTCTTCCTCGTCCATCACGTACACTTACATCCTCTGTGCCAACAAAAGCGGACGGTTCACAATAACTCCAGCCCAGGTCAACGCTGATGGAAGAAATGTCAAGTCGAATGTATTGCATATCTCCGTCAGTGGAAAGACGCAGCAGCCATCCGGTAGACATTCCAGATCTGGAAATGGGGTGGGGCGGACAACAATGCGTCAGGCTGGTACTGCAATATCAGGTGCAGACCTTTTTATTAAGGTTAGCGCCAACAAGCGTAAAGTAGTAGAACAGGAACCCGTGTTGCTCACATATAAAGTGTACACACTTGTTGACCTGACTCAACTTGAGGGCAAGATGCCTGACCTTAAAGGCTTTCACACCCAAGAGGTGAAACTGCCACAGCAAAAGAATTTCAAAATAGAAACACTTAACGGACATCCTTACCGCACCGTAACCTGGAGTCAATACGTGATGTTCCCACAGATAACAGGAAATCTCAACATCCCCTCTATCACTTTTAATGGGGTTGTTGTGCAGCAGAACCGCAATATTGACCCCTTTGAAGCTTTTTTTAACGGTGGCTCGGGTTATGTGGAAGTCAAAAAGAAAATCAAAGCTCCCGGATTGACCATCCAAGTATCCCCGCTTCCACCCAAGCCTTCAGACTTCTCACTTGGAGTAGGCGTATTCAACCTTTCAGCCCAGTTAGACAAGGACATAGTTGCGGCAGGAGACCCTGTCCGCTTGCGCGTCATAGTGAGCGGTGTTGGCAACCTCAAGCTCATCAAAGAGCCTGTCGTCACTGTTCCAAAAGACTTTGACCGCTATGATGCCAAGATTACCGATAAGACACATCTAACCTCCAATGGTGTTGATGGCAGTATGATTTACGACTATCTAATTGTGCCACGTCATCAGGGTACATTTCAAATTCCTCCTGTCCGCTTCACTTATTATGACACTAAGGCAAGGTGCTACCAAACGGCGGCAACAAAAGCCTTTACGCTTCAAGTTTCCAAAGGGCGTGGCGAAAACGCAACAGGTGGCAGCAATCAAGAGGACGTAGTGCTGCTCAATCAAGACATCCGCCACATCCATATGAACAGTGTGAACTTAGACACAACTGGACAGTCGTTTTTTGGTTCGTTTGCTTATTTTGCACTTATCATAGCATTGGTAGCCGTATTTTCCATTATGTTTGCAATTCTCCGCCAACGCCTGTCTATCAAAACAAATGAAAGTCTTATGCGTGGAAAAAGGGCAAATAGGGTGGCAATACGCAGACTCAAGCAGGCTGGCCAACTCATGCAAAAGGGCAAGAGTGACGAATTCTATGACGAAATACTGAAAGCTCTATGGGGATATGTTGGAGACAAACTTAATATTCCCGTTGAACAACTCACACGTGACAATATCTCCTCACGATTGTCAAACCGAGAGGTAGACCATTCAACAGTGCAGCTATTCATCAGTGCACTTGACGAGTGTGAGTTTGAACGCTATGCACCAGGCGATGAGACTGGAAACATGAACAAAACTTATGAGGCCGCCGTCGCAGCAATAACAGGTATCGAGGAAATGATGAAAAAAACGTCTCACGGCTCACATCTCAAGTTGTCACGTATGGTAGTCGCTTGCCTTGTCACACTTACAGGGACACTTGCCCCTGTCTATGCGGCGCGTGCGACCAACGTGGACGCATTGAAGCAACAAGCAGACAAGGCATACAATGACCAACACTACCAGAAAGCTATACCTCTTTACAAGGCCATACTGAAACAAGGCACCAACGCAGACGTGCTGTACAACCTAGGCAATGCCTACTATCGTACTGACAGTATAACAAAGTCTATCATTGCATACGAACGTGCATTGCTGCTCTCTCCAAGTAACCGTGACATTCGTTTCAACCTGCAAATGGCACGTGAGAAAACAGTTGACAAAATAACGCCACAGTCTGAAATGTTTTTTATCACCTGGTACAAGTCACTTATGAGCCTGAGTAGTGTTAATGGGTGGGCATATATTGCACTGTTCTCATTGGCAGTCACACTTGTCTTGACACTTTGTTGGATTTTCTGTCCGCAAATATGGTTACGCAAGACGGGGTTCTTTGGTGGTCTTCTGGCTATCTTCGTCTTCTGCATCGCCAACATTTTTGCATTTCACCAGTACCGCCAGCTCTCAATCCGTTCGGGTGCCGTGGTGATAGCTCCTGCGGTGACAGTCAGAAGCACACCATCAATGAGTGGAACAGAACTGTTTGTCCTTCATGAGGGAACAAGGGTAGAGATTACCGATGACTCTATGCACGGATGGAAATCAGTGCGTGTGGCAGATGGTAAAGAGGGATGGATAGAAGCATCACAGGTTGAGCGGCTGTGACATAGTTTAATGTAAATGATGCAATGATGACATTTTAAGTAATATTGAGGTATGTTTGACTCACTCATCAATTTCGACCATCAACTGCTGCTGCTCATCAATGGTAGCCACTCACTTTATGCCGACCAACTAGTGCATATTCTGACGACTTCAACCACCTGGATTCCCTTGTATGTAGCATTGTTTTGGTTGGTGTTGAAAAACAACGAGAATGCTTGCCGACTTTTCCTTGTGGTCAGCTGTGCTGTAGTCTGTATATTGCTGGCTGGCACGGTTGACGACATGCTGGTAAAGCCCTTTGTAGCTCGGTATAGACCTACACACGACCCATCAATAGGCATTCTTGTTGATGTAGTCAACGGTTACCGAGGAGGAAAATATGGTTTTTTCTCCGCACATGCGGCTAACACTTTCAGTCTGGCAGTTTTTTTCAGTCTTGTTGTTCGCAAAGGCTCATTTACCATCATGATGATATGTTGGTCACTTGTCAACTGTTTTACACGTATATATTTAGGCGTACATTATCCTGGTGATATTATGGCTGGACTTTTTTGGGGCGGCTTCATAGCATGGTTGATTTGGCTTGGATATTTACGTCTGCAAAAACTCATAGGACACAATAACAAGTTTGTTTCCTCGCAGTACACACGCACAGGCTACCGACATGCAGACATTGAAATTGTCAACACTGTGTTATGCTTGATTTACCTCTATGCATTTATACGGGCATGTGTTTAAACGGCTTTCTGTAATACCTCTATGCATTTATACGGGCATGTGTTTAAACGGCTTTCTGTAATTATATGGTAAAGCAAAACAACTAATAGCCCATTTAGATAATAATGTGCATTATGATAAATAGATACTATTACTTTGCTCACTCTCTGCCTGTCTAACTCATTTTCTGCTCACATACCTACATATACAAATATACATACCTATCTGCTTGTTTCAAAAGTTGTAAATTTGCTGACTTGCACAATACTTGTCGTTTTTTTTTAGTAATTTTGCAGAACAAAATGACAATGATATGGAAATCAAGACAGCCGAGTTCACACTGAGTGCGCCGAGAGTAAGTATGTGCCCTGGTGACAACAGGCCAGAATACGCCTTTATAGGACGGTCAAACGTGGGCAAGTCAAGCCTTATCAATATGCTCTGCAACAACAGACGACTGGCTAAGACCTCGTCGACACCAGGTAAGACACTGCTCATCAACCACTTCATCATTAACCGCGAGTGGTACCTGGTTGACTTGCCAGGCTATGGTTTTGCCAAGCGTTCGAAGACAGAAATTGCCAAACTTGAACAAATGATTCAAGGATACATCCTGCAGCGCGAGCAATTGGTTAACGTGTTTGTGCTGGTTGATATTAGGTTGGAACCACAGCGGATTGACCTCGAATTTATCAATTGGCTTGGAACTAGCAACGTGCCATTCAGCATCGTGTTCACCAAGGCCGACAAGCTTAGCGCAGCCAAGGTCAAGGCCAACGTGGAGGCTTACAAGGTCAAGCTTGGTGAGACTTGGGAGGAACTGCCCCCTATCTTCGTTACCTCATCGGAGAAGAAACAGGGCCGCCAGGAAATTTTAGACTACATCGGAATGATAAACAGTTCGCTTAACGCCGCCACAGAGCTTTGAAATTGATCATAAATCCAAAGGAAACACTGTGATGAAAGCAACCCCCATGCTTAATGTGCAGCACCTGTCGAAGTCGTTCGGCGCTCTCACCCTGTTTGACGACATCAATTTCAGTGTTGCCGAGGGACAACGTGTCGGACTTATGGGACGCAACGGCACTGGCAAGTCTACCCTACTCTCTATCATCAGTGGTAAAGAGGGCCATGACGAGGGTCGCATCGTGTTCAAGAGCGGGCTCAAGGTGGGTATGCTTGAGCAATCACCCAAGTTTAATTCAGACGAGACAGTACTTGATGCCTGCTTCAACCATCATGGTGACGAGAGTCTGGTGCTGAAAGCCAAACAAATACTCACCAGGCTGAAGATAAACCGCCTTGACCAGCCCGTGGGACAGTTAAGCGGCGGACAGCAGAAGCGCGTGGCGCTGGCCAACGTACTCATTACAGAACCAGACCTGTTGATACTCGATGAGCCTACCAACCATCTGGATTTAGAGATAACAGAATGGCTTGAGGACTATTTGGCACATGGCAAACGCACTCTGCTCATGGTCACCCACGACCGTTATTTCCTTGACCGTGTATGCTCCGTTATCCTTGAGCTTGACGACAAATGCGTGTATACTTACCACGGTAACTACGCTTATTATCTGGAGAAGCGACAAGAGCGCATTGATGCACACAGAGCCGAGGCAGCTCGGGCTAACAACCTCTACCGCACCGAACTTGAGTGGATGAGGCGAATGCCGCAGGCGCGTGGCCACAAGGCCAAGTACAGGGAAAATGCATTCTATGAACTACAAAAAAAGGCCCGTCTGCGAATTGTGGAACGGCAAATCCGGCTGAAGGCTGGCAACGCATATATCGGTAGTAAGATTTTCGAGTGTCAGAACGTGTCAAAGGCGTGGTCTGACGACTGTGTCATCATGAGAAATTTCAACTATAACTTCGCCCGCTTTGAGAAGATGGGCATTGTTGGCAATAATGGCACAGGTAAATCAACCTTCATCAAAATGCTACTTGGGCAAATAGTCCCTGATTCGGGAACTATCTGCGTGGGTGACACAGTGCGGTTTGGCTACTTCTCGCAGGACGGTCAGCGGTTTGACCGCAACAAGAAGGTAATTGATGTCATCACCGATATAGCGGACTGTATTGACACAGGCCGCGGCCACCATCTCAGCGCGGCCCAGTTTCTACAGTACTTTCTGTTCAGCCCAGAGCAGCAGCAAAACTATGTTTACAAACTGAGCGGCGGCGAGCAGCGAAGGCTTTACCTCTGCTCTGTGCTGATGCACAACCCAAACTTTCTAGTGCTCGACGAGCCTACAAATGACATGGACATCGTTACCCTGCAGATACTTGAGGAGTATCTGGCAGACTTCCCCGGCTGCGTGATTGTTGTGAGCCACGACCGCTACTTCATGGATAAAGTTGTTGACCATCTGCTGGTGTTCAAGGGACAGGGTGTAATCCAGGACTTTCCTGGCAACTATACCCAATACAGGGAGTGGGTGGAAGCCGAACGTAGAGCCAACAACGTTGACAAGACTGTCAAGTCAAACACAGTGACTGTGGTCAAACCCACTGTCCCTGCCCCTGTCCCGTCCAGACACCGCCTGTCCTACAAGGAAAAACGAGAACTGGCACAACTGGAGACAGACATCACCGCTCTGGAGACCGAGCAGAAGGTTATAGAGGACAGGCTCTGCGGCGGACTGAGCGATATAGGCGAGCTAACACGCATAAGCAAGCGTCTGGCCGAGATAAAAGAAGAACTTGACATGAAGTCCGATAGGTGGTTGGAACTAAGTGATATAGAGCAATGACAAATCAAGAGTTTCCTTCAAAGTTACTGGAGCAGGCCGTGGACGAGTTTCAACAGTTGCCCGGCATTGGGCGCAAGACAGCACTGCGGCTTGTACTGCATCTGCTCAAGCGTGATACCTGTGAGGTGGAGCACTTCGCACAAACCATCGCCCACGTACGCCGCGACATACGCCACTGCCGCGTGTGCCATAACATCAGCGATACCGAGGTGTGCCCCATCTGTGCAGACAGGCATCGTGACACGTCTGTCATCTGCGTGGTGGAAAACATTCAGGATGTAATGGCCATTGAAAACACCCAGCAGTACCACGGACTCTACCATGTGCTTGGCGGTGTCATCTCGCCAATGGAGGGTGTCGGACCTGGCGATATTGCCATTGAGTCACTGGTAGACAGAGTGGCAGCTGGCGGTGTGAATGAGGTGATATTCGCGCTCAGTCCTACAATGGAGGGCGATACAACCAACTTTTACATCAATCGCAAACTGTCACCACTTCATGTTAGAACTACCGTTATTGCCCGCGGCATTGCCGTAGGCGATGAGTTGGAATATGCAGATGAAATTACCTTGGGACGTTCCATTGTAAACAGAACGGCCTTTGAGGGATAACAGCCGCAGGCCGGAGACATTGCAAATACAAAAGTAACGATAATGACAACAGACAAGAAACTGCGAATAATATTCTGGGCCGGACTGGCTACCGTAGCCTTCCTTGTCGCAGCGTTTGAGAGCCTTGATGAAGCGGAAGGTTTTCTCGTAATGGACAGCCGGTGGGAATTCGGCATACAGACAGTAGCCGAACTGGTCACTATTGTAGCTATACCGACCGCACTCCGGCTGTTCAAGACCAAACGTATGCGCGCCAGACTGGTAACCTGTGGCACCAAGGGTATGCTGGGGCTGGCACTGCTCAGACTGTCACTTTTGCAACTGCTCATCATAATGAACACCCTGCTCTACTATGGGACACTGAGCACTGCCTTTGGCTATATGGCCATCATCTTGCTGCTCTGCCTTCCCTTTGTCTACCCAAGCAGAGCGCGCTGCGAGGAAGAAACAGGAGAAGAACGGCCATGAAGCTATCCGTCATCATAGTGAGCTACAACGTGAAGCACTACCTGAGCCAGTGCATCGGCAGTGTTGAGCAGGCCTTGAAAGGTATTGACGGTGAGGTGATCGTGGTTGACAACCACTCCTCAGACCACTCGTCGGAGCATATCCGGCGCCGCCACCCAAATGTGAAAGTGGTGGCCAATATGCACAATCTGGGCTTTGCTCGCGCCAACAACATCGGCATACGCATGGCCCGTGGCCGCTATGTGCTACTGCTCAACCCTGACACCGTAGTTGGCGAGGACACGCTACGCGCGACCATTGACTTTATGGAGACACATCCAGGCTCTGGAGCGCTTGGTGTCAGAATGCTTAACGCTGATGGCAGCAAGGCTATGGAATCACGTCGCGGCATCCCCACCCCACTCACCTCATTCTACAAAATGAGCGGACTGTGCCGAAGGTTCCCGCGCAGCCGAAAGCTAGCCCGTTACTACATGAGCTACCTGCCATGGGACAGCGCGCAGCGAATTGAGGTTGTGAGCGGTGCATTCTGCCTACTTGACAGGAAAGCCCTCAACAAGGTCGGGTTGCTGGATGAAGATTTTTTTATGTATGGCGAGGACATCGACTTGTCATACCGTCTGCACCGGGCTGGGTACACCAATTGGTATTTTCCCGTGTCCATCTTGCACTACAAGGGCGAAAGCACCCAGAAAAGTTCATTCCGCTATGTCCACGTGTTCTACCAGGCCATGCTCATCTTTTTCAGGAAACACTATGGCGAATTAAGCCTGCTGGTCACCCTGCCCGTCAAGGGGGCCATCTACGCCAAAGCTATGGCGGCCATTTTTGCCATGGTGACCGGCAAAATGCGCAAGTCGATGGGATTTCGCGTGAGCAGCGTGCCTCTGCGAACCGTCTATATTTTCATTGGCAGGGCATTAATGATAAAGGCTTGTCGCGAAATAGTTGACCGCCATGGAATGGAGGCCGAGTTTTTTGAAGGTGACGAGTACAGCCTTACTGGTGGACATGGCGCGCTGGCCCGGAAGAAAATAACCGATAATCACACTTTGGAGATAGTGGTTTACGACACGGAGGCCTACTCTTACAGCACCATCTTGGATTTGATGGCGCAGTCGCCAGACAGGCACACCCTGTTGGGACTCTATCACCGGCAGCCCAACATGATTATTACCCCTTATGGCATTATAGAATGAGTGTACACAACTATTCGTCAGATTCGGTCAATGTAAGGAAACCGGTCAACGTCACACTGAGGGCCATGGAACCAGAAGACCTTGACACGCTCTACGCCTTAGAGAATGACCGGGAAATATGGAACGTTGGGTTGACTAATGTGCCATACTCACGCTATGTTCTGCATAACTACATTGCAGGCACAACCAATGACATATATGCCGACTGTCAGATGAGACTTATGGTTGACGACAGTAACGGTGTCTCTGTGGGTATCGCTGACATCATCAACTTCAGTCCTGCCCACCGGCGTGCCGAAGTGGGTATCGTCATCAAGGACAGCTACCGTAAGCGGGGACTGGCGACCGCAGCTCTGCGCCAGCTTGTCGACTATGCTCGCACAACGCTACACTTGCACCAGCTCTATGCCATTGTTCCGCGAGAAAACACAGTTTCTGCTCGTCTGTTTGTACGTCTTGGCTTTGGGGTCACAGCAACCCTGCCCAACTGGCTTTTTGACGGTACAAAATACCATGATGTTCTGGTGATGCAACTATTTTTGGCTGATTGACGCAAGGCAGCAGCCACACTAGCCACCGGTTAGATGGTGCTGGATTATATTGACAAAGATATAAGTTTATTCAGAATTTTCTGAAGTGTAACCGCAGTTGACCGTTGTTCAAACACATTACACTGCCAGACAACTTTTCAACCAGAAAGTCTTCCTCCAGGGCATTGACACCGAATGGTGCCAGTACTTCTGGAGAGTCAATCCTTACATCGCCATTGAGGCGGTCGTTAAGATAAGGGGCGAAAAGGCGTAATCTTCCGCTTTCATGTGAGAAACGCAAGATGTAGCCACTGATGTTATTAAAATCATCACGGTTTATCAAGGCCAGCATTTTGGCCTGCACTGCCCAAAAGACGAGATGGTCAGACAGATTGCAGACACCACTGGTTGCAAGTGTGTCCACCTGTTCCAAATGCCAATAGCCGTCAAGTTTTCCATTGTCAGATGTTTCAAGTGTACAAGACATACAAGTAAAATTAATAGTCACTGCGACCAATGTCTGCAAGAATAAGTGGAAGGTTTTGTTTCTCATTGTTCAAGTACATACTTTATTTTGTCTGCTTGCCAAAGACACCACGCTTGGTCACAGTCAGCTGGAATCCGCTGTTATTGCCTCGGATTTCGCCTGTATCCAGACCGAAAGAGCCGGTAACACCCCACCCTGACAGGCTCCGACTGGCAAACTGATAGTTAGCCTCAACAAGTAAACTGGTGTTGTACCGCCTGTGGGCGTAAGGGTTCATGTATGTGCCCAAGCCATCCTGCCAGGTGGCTAACAGCCGATAGTCCAATCGGTGGGCAAGTGTCCCGCTACATCCCAGGTGAATGGCCATAAAGCGGTTGTTAGCCACCATGATGCGCCCGTCCTTATTGTAAATGGGCGAAAGATAAAGCGGGTTACCCATCACCTGCCCCCAGTGTTGCCACCCGGTGAAGATGGAGTGGTTGTAGAAATCATCCTGGCCACCCACATGGTCACTGATGGAGGGTGTGTGGTCATGGTAAATGGGACCACTCTGGTATTTGGTGTAAAGGTATTCGGCAACAACAGAATGCAACCAGTTTACGCGGTGCAGCCGCAGTTCAGCACCAAGCATGATGTCCTTGAATTCATACATGAAGTAGCGGCATTTCTTCTTTCGGTTCCATTCGTCACCCGAGCCATAGCCATCGTAATCAAGCTGGAACATGGCCGAATGGTCCTCAAAGAACTTATCCGCATAAACGCTCCATCCTAAGTCTGGATCGTCATAGTTAAATCGGAAGAGCCAGCTGCCCAGTTGATTGCCCTCTATGTTTCGGTAGTTTGTCTCGTTGACATCACTTCCGCCTGGCACAAAGGCCTGCCAATAGGCACCAAGGCCATTGTTGTTGTGTAGCACTTCCATTTTGCCATCCGAACCGGGGCGGTAGGCAGTACCACCGAAAGTCGCCCCCATTTCAAGCCCCAGTTCAAGCGACCAGCGTCGATGCTGTTGTCCAATCTTCAGATAGCCGGCCTTACTGTGATAAAGTGTGCCATCCACAAATTTTGACTTGCGGTCAGTAAAATCATGCTGCCAGCGGTCATCTGTCATCCGTCCGAAAGCCACATGCCCTTTGAGATGGAGCCAGTCATGCAGAACTGGCAGTGTCCAATAATCGGGCAGGGCCAGTCGAACCTGTGGAATGGGCCGGGCATTGATGCCAAAAGTCTGTGCGCCGCTTGACAGCTGGTTGTCTTTCAATTCCATCGGATACTCCTTGCTTCCAACGGAGAGCAAGCCTTTGAGCCAGCGCAACTCAACATAACACTGCTGCACAACGGTATGGCTGGAAAAATGGCTGGCCACAGCCACATCTGCGCCATACCCCAGGCCCCACTTGCCAACCGTGTCAGATGGAACAGGTCTGATTACAGCGGCACGGAGATAGCCATTGGAATGTTCCAGAGAGCTGAGACCGAACCTGTTTGCTTGAAGCCACAGGGGAGTTTTACCCTGTGAGATGGTAGCCTGCATTTCCACATGATAACGCAAGTTCTCTGTCAGCCCGGCAGCCGATAAGGAAATGAAGGATGTTCCCACAAGGAACAGGGGCAACACGAAACGCTTCATACTCATACAACTTTAATAACGTGATTTAACACCTCTTTATTATATCAATACTTCGTTAAATTTTATGCTGCATCAACAGCGAACCCAAATATTTCAT
>ERZ808252.536-NODE-536-length-35913-cov-5.549557_pt1 | contig 35913 bp, 59 predicted proteins | sample MGYA00521242_ERZ808252 | MGnify/ENA primary metagenome ERZ808252 (study PRJEB31516, sample SAMN03275581) | gut metagenome | biome: mammalia-associated habitat; material: feces | host: Papio cynocephalus | place: Kenya | collected 2012-08-07 ...
TAATCTTCGATCGTGTTTCCGCTGATACTTTTTTCCCTTTCGTTGCTTTTGATATCCGCTCTCTTGCCGACCGTGGTAACGTTTTCCCCAGCATTCCTTTATGGGCGGGACGAGTCTCAATATTGTAGCTATGTATTCTATTGTAAACTGTCCCTACCGCCACACCACATAGTTCTGCAATTTCCCACATAGGCATTTGTTTTGAAATGTACATATCTTCGAGCAAACGCTTCGAAATTTCCACTTTATTCATCGTCGTCTTCCTCTTCGTCCTCATCCTCGTCATCGTCATCATCGCCGAATAACAAGTCTGAGATGATTTCGGGCGGGACTTTCTTAACCACTTCTTTTTTTGTCGATTTAACAAGCTTTTCGGCGACGTTAACCGTGTTTATAAGCGTCAGCGTGTTAACATGCCGTAACGCCTATACCGTGTACGCCGTCGTCGCAAGCAACGCTTCCGAGTATCGCTTTTGAATCCGAATCGATTATCGTGTCGCCTGTCGTAAGGTCTTTAATTGTGATGTGGAAGCCTTTTTTCTTTTCTTTGCTCTTTTCAAGTTTCATTTTAATTTACTCCGTATTTTATTTTGTCTCGAAATTTTATAAGGGGCGATATGCGCTTCTGAAGCTCTTCTATACGGCTTGAAAGCTCCGCCCATGAGTTTTCCACAAGCTCGAGTTCTTCGGGGCTTGTGGCTATCTTATAGCCGTTATTTGTGCCGCTTGTTGACATGACGGGAAGCCTGTGAGATATCGCCGTTATCATCATTCTTATCTGACGTTCGCCGACGTTGTAAATCTCCATAAGCTCCTGCTTTGTGTAAAAACGTTTGTACAAAAGCCGCACCATTGAATTAAGCTTGGCTCTCATTTCGTCCGTAAATTCGGGCTTTTCCGCTTTCTTCATATTCGCTCCTTTGAGGTTCTCTGCGGTCTTTTGCGGCGGAGCAACCGACCACAAATATATTACCTTTTAATATTTACAACCACGCCGCCGCTCGTGTTTGTATCTGATTACAACTCTTTTGCCGCTATCTTTTTGCAAAGCTCTTCGTAAAGCACGTCGGGAAGCGACGTTACAGTCGGAAAGCCGTATTTTTCGCAAAACGCTTTCATATTTGCCGATGTCTTTTTTGTATCGGCTGAATATGTACTCATAAGCTCTTTTATTTCCGCCATGCGCTTTTGTTTAAGCTCTTCGGCTGGGTTCTTAGCGTCGGGGAAAGGCACTTCCGCTTTATCCTTCGGTTTGTCAGCTTTCGGGGCTTCTGTGGCTGTTTTAGCCTTTGTTGCACCCTTCTGCTCCGCTTTATCCGTGCCTTGCATTTTATTCAAGCCGTCGCTTTCGGAAATATCGAACATCGCTTGATATAAATAACGTCTTTGGTACGTCTCAACCGCGCCTATGCATTGAACTTCGTGACAACCTTTAAGGTCTGCCGTTCCGAATGGAGACGTTATCGTGTAACGCTCTTCGGGGGTCTCGCTGTTTATAACCGTAAGCGAGGCGATCTCATTCGTAAACGACGGCATTGCCGTTATTTTGTATTTAAGCATTAGCTCCGTTAACGGCGGCAAAAAATCATCGAGTTCAAAATAATCGTATTTCGCATACAGATTTTTGCCGGTCATTTTGATTTTTACATGCCGCAAGTCGTTTCGAACGTTTTGAATCTTCTCAAATAAATTCATGTCTTTCACTCCTTTTTTAAAGTCTTATTACCTCGAGCGGTATTCCCGTCTCGTTGGCTCTTTTTTCGGCAACCTCGAGCGGACACCTCTCTTTTAAGTAGTCCGTCAAGCTTGCGTATTTTGCGCTTTCGGGGCAAGTATGCTCCTTAAAACGTTTGTAACAGTCCTCGCCGTCTATGCAGGCTTGCGGAACTCTTACAGTGTGCTTGCGCTTTGCTTCAAGCTCTTTTGCATAAGCCGTCATTATCTCGTTAAGCCGCGCCTTAGACCGTGCTTTAAGCTCTTCATCGCCGAGCCTGTCCGCACACGCCATTGCAACGTACATGCGCAACATCTCATCGTCGATAACGTCTAAATTTTCCGCTATGTGCTTAACCGCGTCGTCCGTAAACGTTATGCAGTCTTTTCCGCAATTCGCAAACGGTGACATTATGTACCGGGCATACGCCTTTATATAAACGTCTTCATCGCCTACGTATTCAAATACAAGGTTTTCGGAGTCAATCGGCACGTAATCGGGGTCTTCAAACATATCGTTAAGACGGTCAATATCCTCTTCATGTGTGTCCGAGAGCTTCTCGGCAAAACTTCCGTCGTGATAATCTATCAGCACATTCATAACTTCACGCTCCCGTTTAATATCATGCCGACGACGAATATCGCCGCCAGGATTCCCCAAACGCATAATTGCTTTAACAAGCCTTTAAACGTCGGACGTGGTTGGTTGTTTCCGTACTCTAAAAAATCGTCTTTCATTTCCTTTTCTCCTTTACTCGCTTTTATCCGAACGAGTGCGGTTGTATTTATATGAAACACAACTCGTATAAGGTGCTGTTAAAGGTTTCATTTTACACCCTTCCGATTTTTTGCACCTATCGCATAAACAAGAATTATCTTCGGCTATCGGCATAGGCTCGCCGAATGTTACGATTTGAATTCTATCTCCGCGTGGGTCTTTGGGGTCTGTTCTTATAAGATAGGGCATGTTCATTGTCATCGTTCCTTTTTAAATTCGGATATATTTCAAAAAGTCGCTTTAAAACTTCTTTTTGCTCTGTTTTGGTTAAGTTCTTCGTTTCCTCGTTTAACATTTTAAGGAATCTGTTCATTTAAAAATTGATTTGTGGTCGTTTATGTAACCAATTTGGATATATGTATTATATAACCAATTTGGTTATATGTCAAGCATTTATAACCAATTTGGTGTATAATTTTTTTTACCGTTTTGGTTTATATACTTTTTGAGGTCAAATTTATGGTTATAGCACAAAGACTAAAAGAAAGCCGCGTACAAGCAGGTTTAAAGCTTAAAGACGTTGCCGAAAAACTCAATATTACAATTCAGACCGTGCTTCGTTATGAAAACGGATCGCGTGAGCCGTCGCTTGAAACTCTTGTAACCTTTTGTAAGCTTTATGATGTTTCAGCCGATTATTTACTCGGACTTACCAACAGCCTCTGAGATAGCTTGCGCCGCGATAATATCTTCGGCGGAAACATGGTAAAGGCGAGCAAGCGGTATAACTTGGTCAATATTTAAACGTCTCTTTCCGTTCTCGTAGCGGCAAACCGTTTGAATAGTCACATGTAAAGCCTTTGCAACCTCTGCAAGCGTTTTTTCGCTTGCCTTGCGTAAATCTCGTAAGCTCTCAGACATTACCGCGCACCTTGCCTTTTTCTCTATTATGCTTCATCCATGCTTTAAGGTCGTTTATATGGCAGACCCCGCGAAGTAAGCCGCCTGTGCTGTCCTGGAAGGCTTTAACCGATTTCATGACCTTGCAGGCATTTTCTTCGCTACAACCTATAAGCACGCGAATATCCGCGGTTCTGATAAACTCCTTTTCTAAGACCTCTTTCGGGGTTTTTGCAACCATACTTCGCTCCTTTTGTCAAATTTGACAATCGCAACCGATTTGTTGTATAATCGGATTTACTAAATTTTTATTTATGCTTCTATACCTTTTGGTCATGTTCGATTGTATTTTAACATAACCAATAGGTATAGTCAAGCGTTTTGAGGGCATATGTCAAATAAAATTTCAGAATATCGAAAAAAACTCAATATAACACAGCCACAGCTTGCCGAAATGGCAAATTTAACTACTTATACTCTTGTTTATCGTTACGAAAAAGGAACAAGAATTCCAAGCGTTTATATTGCTTTGCGTATTGCTAAAGCGTTAAACGCCACCGTGGAAGAGGTATTCCCTTTAGAAGATGAACCAACCGAATAACAAGCTTAAAGAACGCCGACAAGAGTTAAAACTCACTCAAAAACAAGTTGCCAACCGCGCTAATATAGCAGAAAGTGCCTATCAAAGATATGAACGCGGCGACACAATTCCACTTGCTTTTATGGCTGTCCGCATTGCCAAAGCCTTAGAAACAACCGTTGAAGAACTTTATATCGATGAAGAATAAAGCTCCTCTACCGTTGTATTTAACGCCTTAGCAATCTTTAAAGCCGTGCTAACACATGGCTCTCTTTTTGTATGCTCATATCTCTGATAGGCACTTTCAGCAATGCCTATTTTTTCGGCGACTTCTTTTTGCGTTAAACGCAATTCCTCTCGCCGCTCTTTTAACTTACTCATCTTTCATTCTCCTTGAGGTAATTTATGGATAAACTTTGTAACATCGAATTTGAAATCTTAGAACAGCTCAGCCGTGAAGAGGGAGCTGTGGAAACAATCTTTATAACACACGGCATCGAACATTACAACGAAATACTTAACTATTTGCTTTTTAAAGGTTATATTTGGAGCCACGCCCTTGAAGATAAGGACTTCGAGGTAGGCAAAACAAATATAACTATGCTAACGTTCCCGACGCATTATTTCATCACTCCCGCAGGGCTTGCGGCGTACTATGTGGAAAAGGAATGCCGCGAAGCAGAAGCCTTGTCAAAAGCGGAACAGTCCGAAGAAAAAAAGAAACATTCAGCTTTCGAAATTATAACGATTTCAATTTCTGTTTTAGCTCTTGTATCGTCGATTTTATTTCGTTTCTTTTAAGGAATTTAACAACGTTTGCAGGTGTTTTGTCTATTTTTCTTACTTGAAAATTGATACGATTTCCATATGATTCGTTAAGCTTTAAAAGCTCGGTTAATAAGCAAGCTTTCGAAGTATAATCGTTGCCCGCGTTAGCGATAAAATTCGCCATTTCAACCGTCATATCGCCGTATAAAGCTTTATCAAGGTGCTTGCAACAAAAAGCGTTCACCATAAATTGAGCAAGGTCATTAACCTGTTCTTTCGTTAAAAGCGGGGAAAGTATTTTAAAAACCGTCTGCACGGTCTTTTCCTTTCCGCGCTCTTCGCCATACGCTACAAAGTCCTGTATATCCTTTTCAGTCACTTTTATCATCGTTCCTCTCCTTATTCGCCGAAAATCTCTTCAATCGTCTTGTCGGGGAAAACGTTGCGTTGAATGCGGAACATCTCCGCCGAGTAAAACCCCGGTGATTTATCCGACATTTTATATCTGAAAGTTCGTTCGGGCATAAACACCTTTGCGGCAACCTGCCAATACCTCAGATTCCTTTCCATTAAGAGCTTTTGAAGATTTTTATATTTAGTTAATTTATAAGGTCTTGCCATATACTCGTTATTTGTGGTTGTTGCGTTTTTTGCAACAAGTGCGGTCAGTTTAAAGATTTTGAAGCGGATTCGGCTTCGTCCATTTCTTCGCATGTTTTTAAAAGAAAGACAAGGACGGCTTGAGCCACTTTTTTATCGATGCTCGGATATTTCAAATCAATGATTTCGCATTCCTTAATAAACTCGTCTTCGGGCTTTTCCGCCGCCTTTCTGAGTTCGTCGATATACGCGCCGTAATAATCCGCTTCTTCGCTAAGCTTGTTTGCAAGTTCTTTTATCCTTTCCGCTGTATTCATTGAATATCTCCTTGTTTTATTTCCCCACCCCGAGAGCGAACCCCTCGCAAGAAGTCCGCTCCTGGTAATGATAAGGGGGAATGAAAATGGGTAAGCTAATTTATTTGACAACGGCAATAATTTGCCGTATAATATACTTCTCGGGGAAGTTCTTCCCTTTTGGAAAGACTCCCCGAAATACACTCCGAAGTGAGGTGATTACTATGAAGCTCATTAAGAAACTTCTCCTGTTACCCCGCTGTTCCTTAGGGCGACGTGCGCTTGCGTCATCGGGGTTCGCGGAACTGTAACCGCGAAAGTTGCGCAACAATACATAGAAGCGGTAAAGGTATTTTTCTCTGCTTTATGCAAAGGAAATAATTTCCGCCGTGTTTGCGATTAATTTCTACCGTAGGAGATGAAAACTCCTTAAAAACACCGCCGACGAGGCGACGATGAATGGCGCGTTTACGCCTGTGTGTGCCAGGTTTAAACTATTGCCGTAAACGGGCTTTTCGCAAACTGCAAATCGCTAAGGTAAACAAATTCAGGAATAGAACGTCGACCACCTTTAAGGAAATCAAGTCGGCGTTTTATTTTTTCGATAAATCGTCGGCTGATTTTGGAAATTAAATCGGCGTTTTATTTTACACCTCACGTTTGTAAACTCCATTTTTGGAGCTTTACGATATGATTATAACTCCATTTTTTAAGTTTGTCAAGTATTTCACGGCAAAATGTTGCCTTTTTTGGAGTTTTTTTTATAATAGAATTAGAAAAATAAAAAAAGGTGATAAAAATGACAGGCAAAGAATTAAACAATTTAAGAAAAGAAAAGAAAATTTCGTTTGAAAAACTCTCCGAATTGTCAGGGATTCCTAAAAGCACAATTGAAAAAGTCCTTTTAGAAATTACTCCACACCCCCGCATAGATACCGTGCAAGCCATAGAAAAGGCTCTCGGTATATCTTCCGAGCCGCAAAATAACGAGATTACCGAAGAGCGTTTACAGGCTCTCGGCTTCGATATGGAAGCAATCGGCTCGCTTTCCGAAGAAGATTTACAGCTTATCCGCTCAACGCTTAAAACGCTTGTAAGCGAACTGAAAGACAGAAAGAAAAAATAAAATGCAAAATATTGCCGCAAAATACTTGACAAAATACGCACTAATGCGTATAATATATAGTGTAAAGAGGTTGCAGATGAAAAGACGTGATTTAATAAAACTATTTGAGAAAAACGGTTGGGAACTTTACCGCGAAGGCGGGAATCATTCCATTTATAAAAAAGGCGGCAAAAAAGAACCGATTCCACGTCACGGCGAGATTGACGAAATGCTTGCAAAAGCGATTATAAAAAGAAATAATTTAAAAGGAGATTAAAATATGAAAGACGTTTATCCTATTATTATTTATCCACCGAAAGGGAAAAGCAAATACTATGTTGTATATGTCCCCGATTTTGATATAAATACCGAGGGGAAAAGCATTGAAGACGCGCTTTTTATGGCAAAAGACGCAATCGGGCTTGTCGGTATTTCTATGCAAGACGACGGACAAAAAATACCAAAAGCAAAAAATCTTAAACTTGAATGTAAAGGCGATGAATTGACTGCTCTTGTCGATGTGGACTTTGACGCGTATAGAGATAAGGAAAACTCTAAAATGGTTCGCAAAAACTGCACTATTCCTTATTGGATGAATAAAGAAGCGGAAGAGAGAAAAATAAACTTTTCCGCCGTTCTTCAAGAATCGCTCAGAACAATATTAAAAGCGTAACAAAAAAGCCGAGGTTAAACGCCTCGGCTTAAAAATACTTATCGATTACCGTTTTACTTTTCCCTGCCCAAATAAAAAGCGTCGCGGATAATGATAAGAATTTTATCGGAATCATCTTTTGGCAATTTGCCAAGCTCTTCGTTTAACATATCGATAAAGGCTTTTGTCGAATTTCGGGTTTTTTCGTCGAATTGTCGCATTTTCTCATTCTCCCTTGACTTTTATAAATAAAAGGTTTATAATCTGTGTTAAATGAAAGATTTCCTTTTGTTCGGTTATATGATAAACCCGTTTTGCGGGAAAATCAATATCCAATTTTACAACTTTTATACTCGATTTTAAACTTTAAGACGGTTTCATTTTTGAGCGAAAGGCTCAAATTTGCAAATAAATTTCAAATTTATAATTTAAAGGGAGCGAAAGACAATGATTTTAACCAAAATGCAAGCCTTAAAAGACGAAACAAAAATGACTTATCAAGATATAGCCGATAAAAGCGGCGTGCCGATTTCTACGGTGAAAAGAATTTTTTCGGGAAGAACGCCCGACCCGGGCGTAACGACCGTAATCGCGATTGTTGAAGCAATGGGCGGAACAGCGGACGATATTAAAGGCGATCCGTCCGATTCGAATGACGGCAATTATATCTCACCGAAGTCCATAGAACAACTTTGCGCCGTTTACGAACGGAGTTTAAGAGATAAAAACAGGCTCATCAAAGCGCAATTTATTACTATCGTTGCGATGATAGCCGTATTACTTTTTTTTCTGATTTGGGATTTATGTAATCCGAACATAGGCTTTATAAGGAGATGAAAGACGTTGGCAAGTTATTTACACTACGAAAGATATTGCCCGAAATGCGCAAAATACTTAACCGAAAAGCGCGTATTATGCCCTAAATGCCGCACAGAGCTTAAAAACGTTAACAAGTGGTACGTTCGCTTTCGCGCTCTTGAATACAGTGAATACAAGCAAAAAAAGCTCGGAGCTTATAACTCTAAAAAGGAAGCCGAACGCGCCTATCTCGAATACGAGAGCGGCATAAAGCGGCGAGAGAATCCTATCGGAATTACATTCGGCGAAGTATGCGACGATTTACTTCGTCAAATCAAATCGGAATGCAAAACGTCTTCATATCTTGAGGCGGTCAATATTTTTAACAACCGTTTTCAAAGTTTGCGCAAAATCAGAATGACGGAATTATCAAAAAACGACTTACTAAAGTTTCGCGATTATCTATCTGCTCAAAATTTTGCAATGTCAACCACGTTTAAAACGTGGGCGAATTTAGGTCGTGTCTTAAAATACGGCTCACTTGAACATAACTTTGACCAACCTTACAAAGACTATCAACGGATAAAAAAATTTCCGCGCTCAACTGTAAAAAAGGAAGCGTGGACGATTGAAGATTGGCAGAAATTTAACGCCACCGTGAAAGAGTGTTACGAATCGGCAAAATCCGCCGCCGTCGGAGATTGGCGCGAGAATTTCGCCGTTCGCAAGCATTATATATATTACGTCTTCTTCAACTATCTTTTCTATATGGCAAACAGAAAAGGCGAGGCGACGGCTTTAAAGGTAAAGAAAATCGACTTTGAAAACCATACCGTGCTTATCGACGAAAGCGTTACAAATAAGGTAACGCCCGAAGAACGAGGCAAAGGAAAGACCTATGCCGTTACCGATCGGAAAACACATTCGGCATTAACCGAATCAATCCCCGAAGCCCTCGAGCCGCTTTTAAAGGAGTATATCGAAACGTTTAATTTAAAGTCGAACGATTTTATGTTTTTTAAAACGCGACCGATACCGTTCGAAACGTTGCGCCGCGACATGGCTAAATATATCAATCTTGCGGGGGTAAAAAAAATAACTCCTCACCAATTCCGGCACACACATGCAACGATTATCTTTTCGTCCGGAGCAAGCAAAGCCGAGGACGCTTATATCGTTGCTCACCGCCTCGGGCATTCGGTAAAATACACTCTTGATACTTATGGCGATATATATAAAGAACGCGAGCAAGAATTCTTAAAAACCTTTAAATTTTAAAAAACGTGGCTAAAATGTGGCTAAAATCTATTTTTGCGGTTTTAAAAAATAAAAATACAAAACGCAAAATCATAGATAAAACCTAAGAAAAAAGGACTATCTAAACACGATAGTCCGTTTTTTTGGTGCGGGTAACAGGGGTCGAATATAATGCCGCATTTTCCCGTGTTTCTCTTTTTTTACCCTTTTTTTACCGTCTTTTTTGCCGTTATCTTTGTGTTTGCAAAAATATGCTTTCAAAATTTTGTGGCTAAAATGTGGCTAAAAAATTTTTAATTTTTTTTGAAATACCCCGTTATTTTAGTTGACATACCGCCACGGTGGTGGTATAATATAGGTACAAGATGAGCGAGGGGGAAACCCCAAAGGAGAAATGAAAATGAAAGAATACGGGTTTAATAAAGCTACAGAATTTACAAAAAAACAAATCGGCGTTATTTATTATAAAGCAAAAAGCGGCGAATTAAAGGTTGAAAAGTGGTTTATGAGCTTTTTGTATGACCTTGCCGATTATTACGGCACAGATTCAAATCGTCTTGTTGAAGAAAGAGAATCTGAAGTTTTGAAAATCCTTGATAATGTTTTTTCAAACAAAATCGATGAAGCTCAAGAGCTTATAAACGAAAAAGAAAACAAGTGGTACGAAAGCTTCGGCGCAAAAATGAAAAAGAGCTGCGACAGAAATTTATTTGTCGCTTAAAAAATAAGCCGAGCGGGGCGGCTAATCCCCGCAAAGGAGATTTATTATGAAATTATATACCGTATATTCTGTAAGCGGCGATGATGAATGGGAAGAGCTTAGAACCCTTGATAAAAAAGAAGCAATCGAGTACGCTCGAAATGCCAAAGACAGCTGCAAAGATTCGCGTTTTCATTATGAGCTTCGCTCAAACGAGATTCCAAACGACGTTAATTATAAGACGTTTGACGATTACGACAGCGACGATTATAACGAAGAAGCGGCGAACGATTTTCATTTCGGTTACGATCCGATTTATTTCGATTTTGACGATATGTTAAACGCTTATCGTAACAAGTACAATTTAACCGTTCCTAAATTTGCAAAATATCTTAAAGTTCCGCAAAGGACTTTAGAAAATTGGCTTTCGGGGAAAATTCTGCCGAACGACATAACCGCCTACGCGGTTGTTGATAAGTTAGAAAGACCTTATCGCGACTAAAAAAGACAGCTACCGAGAAAACCTCGGTAGCTTTTTCTTTATCCGACGATATACATATAATACGCGAGTACTTTATCGCGCACAGCGTCCTTGTCGGTGATGAAGTCTTTCGCAAGCTGATAATATATTGTATTATCGAATTTTTCGTGGTAATAATCGGAATAAATCGAATTTAAAACCGCGTACCACTCCCACTTGTCGGCTTGCGGAGCGTAGTTCTGCCGAACGGATTCCGTTTGTTCGACATTCCACTTCTCGCCTATGCCGCCGTCGTTGCGCTCAAGCTTCTTAACCCACTCCTCCGCATACTTCTCGCAAAGCTTATCGCCGTAAAGGATATGATAAAGCCTTATCTCGATAGCTTTATACTCCTGTTTATCGTCTTTTTTAACGTCGTCGATTAAATCGATTAAAACGTCTTTAAGATCTTCCATTTGACTTTCAGAGCCGTGTTTGATGATATCGTGTATAAGTTCGTGGTGCATTCGTCACGCTCCTTTACGCCTCTTTTATGACGTTTACAGCGATGAGCGAAACGCTACCAGCCGCCGCGCCTTCTGCATTGCCGACGATCGTTATTATCGGATTCATCGCGCAACAAGCGGAGATGTACGCTACCGTCTCAAGGTGTACGACGGTATTTCCCGCCGCGGGAACAGTAACCGCTCTAAGTGTTTCGGGGCGTGCCGTGCCGTTGATATACGCTTGAAGATTGATAATTCCCGCCGCCGTAGACGTTACCGTTATGTCTGCCGAAATACGGTATAAGCCGCTTTTATTAACGGTTATACCCGTCGCGCTTGGCGTTAAAGATATGCCCGTATCGGTAATAACCGCGCCGAGAATAAGCGGCGAAGCAACCGCCGTTAATGCCTGCGCTGTGCCGTTATACGTCTGAGCGGACGATTTATAATGTGCATTTTTTAAGCAAGTCATAATATTTTCTCCTTGATTTTTATTTAAAAACCCCCTTGCCGCGCAAAGCTTGTTCGACAAGGGGGAATGCGCTGTTAAAGCGAAATTTGATTTTAAGCTACGCCGCAACCGCACGCGCCGCCGCAAAACGGGGACTGCCCGGCGTTATAAGCGTACTGAGTAGGATATCTTACAACGCCCGCGACAGCCTGCTGAAGTTCGAGCTGGCTAATTTTTGCCTGCAAAGCTTCAATTTTGTTTTGCGAAATAGCGTCGAGGATTTTCTGCGTATTCGCCGTGCCTGCTTCTTTTAAAGCCGCCGTGTTGATTGCGCTTGCATAATTTACGCCGTCAATCGCTCTTTGAGTTTCGCAACAACATGTCGCCATTTGCGCCCTCGTACCGCTGAACTGCTGAGCCATCTCGTAGCCGAGATTGCTGATTCCGCCGTAAACAGCGTCCGCTTTCTGCTCGATTCTGTTTCCGTTATTCATAACCTGGCTTTCAAGTCTTGTGAAGTTCGCCGAGTTATTTAAGTCCTCAACCGTAGCCGCTCTGCCGTCCTGTGCGTAGCGGTTTCCGAAAAGCCCGCCGCCGCCCCACATGAGCGCGAGAATAGCGAAAAGCCATAAGCCGCTTCCGCCGAATCCACAACCGTCACCGTAGCCGTAGCCGCGATTCATATCCATTACCGGAGTAATGCCTGTTCCTTCCATAATTGTTTCTCCTTGAAAATTTAATTTATATTATCGCTCGCCGCGCGTCGAACGTTAATATTAAGCTTGTAACGCCTGCATAAAGGCGTTTACGTCTATGCCCTGCTTTTGGCATAACTGCTCGACTATTTGCCGAGCATTGCCGTTCTGAGCCGCCTTTAAGGCTTGCCCGATTTCGGGGCGTTGAGCCGCGACTTGATTTATCATGGCTTGCATGTTTCCGCCGCACACGGCTTGCATGCGCTTTATATCTTGTATCGCGCCCATAAGCTGAGGCGGCAATGCTCCGCCTTGTCTGACTGCCCCGCCCATGCTTTGCTTTAAAAAATTCATACGTTCGCCCCCTCTTCCGTTTTTGCCGTTAAGCTCTTTTTAAACTCTTCGAACTCTGCTCGGGTAAGGTAGCTTACCTCGGGGGCTTGCTCCTCTTTATGCTCCACAAGGTCAAAGACCTGGACAGTAAAATGCCCTGTGTCGTCCACCGCTTTTAAATAGACAAGATTCTTGTCGTTGTCGCTATAAAGCATTTGCGAACGGCAAGGTTGCAGACGGCTTTTAACGTCTTCCAAGCCGTTTACGAAGATAATGTTTGTCTGCGGCTGTGCAGGCTGTTGGGGTGGATATTGCCTCGGCATGCCGCCGTAAGGGTTGAAATAAGGGTTTTCGTACATATTTATCACCTCTTTTCTTTCTGAGGGAATTATACGGCTTTACGGCTCTGATTTGAACCTACAAAGCATATACGAAAGGTATACAAAAGCTCTACAAAAAAAATTTTTAAAAAATTGATAAAATCGTTTGATTTTTTTTGAAATATGTGAAATAATATATTTGTCTTTCATTCCTGATTAAGTTAGGATAAAAAAAAGAGCCTGCGCGAAGTAGCTACTCGCACAGGCTCTTTTTATGTATTTAATATTTTTTTCATCCGCCACTTTCTCATAGTGACGGATTTTTCGTCAATGCAGAATTTATCCGCAAGGCTTTTATGCGGTGTCTTCAGTATAAAAAAATTGACGGCTAAACTGACGTTTTGGGCAGAAAAACGCAACGTCTGACAGCGTTTGAACAGTTCTTCCGTCGTACAAGTATCGACGTCAAAATTTTCCATGATTCACCTTTATTCAATTGTTGTTTTCTTTTCGCTCCATTCTAAAAACTGTTTCAAGAGCGTGTTTTTTTCGGCTTTAATTGCCGTATATTTGCCTTGTATTTTGAATCCGAAAGATATTCCGCTTACAAGTCCGAACAGCATAAAGAGGACGCACACAACGCCTTGCAAGACTGTTGCGAGCGAGAATTGAGTTATTATTCGATAGCTCAAAGAAAAGGCGAAAACGGACGCAATGCAAACCGATATAAGCTTTGATAAAAAGCGCGTGCCTATCATCACTTTTATTTTCGTTTCAGAATTAAGCGGCGAGCGGCTGTTCGTCTCCGAACACTTCAATATCATCTCGCGCGTTAAACGTATCGGCTTTATTTTTCGTGCCGTCTCACAGGCTTTTAATTGACTTTCGTTAAGTTTCGTCTCCTCTCCTGCAATGTACTTGTTAAAGTCTTCATCGCTTACGTTTTCAGGCAAAAGAATCTCGTTTCGTTTTGCTTTTAACTCTTCGCGGATATAGTCCTCGCAAAAGTCCGTAAGCAGATATAAAAGCTTTTTATCTTTTACTTCGGATATTAAGGCGTTCTGCATTGCTTCCGTCTCGATAAAGTCTTTCGTTTTAAGGTATTCCGTTTCGCCTGAACGGTAGCCGTTTAAAAACAGCAGATACGAGCAAGCGGCAAGCATGACTATCGCCGCCGTAATTTCTCGCCGCGTAAACGGATTGTCAAACGCGACGGAAGCGACGAAAACGATAACCGTTGCGGAAAGAAGAAGCAGAACGGTAAAGATGTTGTTTGAGTTTCGGACGAACCAACCCGCCGCCGTGGTTGCGGCTTTCTTTTTTGCCGTTTCCGCCGTCATGATTTTAGATTCTTTAACGTCCTTTGCGGTTTCGTTTGCCGAAAAAAAATCTGTCATAAATTACTCCTTTACGCTTATGCTTATCTGGAAGAGCTTATCGTTTGCCGTTTTAAAGTCCATTCCCGCCGCCTTGATAACGTCGCCGTTCTCGTCTTTGCTGTGGCGTGAATACGTCGCGGCGAGCTGATACGGATACCAGGCAAGCACGCTTCCGATAACGCTTGCCGTCGCAATAAGCGTTAAATCGGTCAAATACGACGTTAAAGCGAGTGAGACAAGCAAGGCTATCATGCTTCCGAATCCTATCGGCGTTAAAATTTTGCAAAGCGTTTTTACAAGGTTTTTAAGGAAGAAAAGGACGAAGCACAACGCCGTTATCGAAAAGAGCGATAAAGCCGCTTTTGGGCTTTTAAATATCTTTTCGCGATGATAAATCATGACGATGATAAACGGCACGATATATAAAAGCAAAGCAACGGCGGCATATACTGCCGCCTTACCTTGATTAGTTAATTTTCTTTTCATCTTTCACCTCATTTAGAAAGAATCTCATCGACTTTTTTCTCGCCGAGCGCAAGCTTAAGCTTTTCGTTTTCAAGCGTCATTTTCTCAACAAAGGACTTTTCGGGGACTTCCGAAAGAGTGTTGACAACTTCCGTTCTTCCCGCGTCTTTTGCGATAGCTTTAAGCGCAAGCATGATTTTCTTTTCACGCTCTTCCGCCATTTCCTGCGCCGTTATAAGTTTTGATATAGTCGTTTCGTCAAGCTTTAAAGCCGTTGCAAGCTTTATAACGAGGTCGTCTCCGCCCTCTTTCATAGCTTCAAGCACAATCTTTGCAATACCGTCGTTGGAAAGTGTTTCTAAAAGTTTTGAATTGCTATCAGCTACCTTCTTTTCAAGGTCATAAGCTCCTTGTGTAGCTTTTAAACGCGTCTTTGTACGCACGTATTTAACGATAAATATTATAATTCCAAGCAAAACAACGGCGCAAGCGGCTATTATTAAATATATCGACGTAAAATCAAGCCCCGTTAAGCCCGATATTTTTTCGGATAACATCGAGATAATATTTTTCTGATTTTCCGTTAACGCTTCATCGATAAGCTGTTTAAGCTCGTCTTTTGTTAGTGTTATCGTTTCAGAACCTTGTTCGGATTCTTCCGCCGATTCCGATTCGATAACGCTTTCCTGTTCCGACTGTGCCTCTGTTCCGCCCCCGCTTTCTTCGGCGTGGGCAGTCGCCATGCCGAACGGCACAGCGAAAACGAGGGCGATTGCAAGCAAAATTAACATAATTCTTTTCATGATTTGTCTCCTTTAAAGTTTTAATAAATTATCGTTTTTCTCTTCAAGAGCTTTAACTCTTGCTTCAAGTTTTGTTATTTTGTCTTCGATTGTTTTTAAGTAATCCGAAACGATTAAATCCTCGTCGTACTCGGATATTAAAAGCGGCGAAATGACCCACTTTTTCAAAAGCTTCATACCGTCGCGCAGGCACACGGTAAGGTCGATTTTTCCCGCCTTTAAAAGCTCTTTCGGCACTTCTATAATCTGTGAGCCGTCCGCGCCTTTTTTACCGCGTACAACCGATTCTACGCCGTTATTTTTGAAATAAAAGTACATTCTTTCAAAATCGTATGAGCTTTTAACTTCAAGCTCTAACGGCTCGTTTTGATTAACGTCAAAAGGCATGTTATCCACGCCGACGAACGTCATGGAATCAAGCGTTATCGTTTGTTTCATTTTTTGCCGTCTCCTTGCACTTCTGCCTGTATTCCTGGAATTCGAAGTATTCCGTTTTGTAATTTTGATTTGCCGATTCTCCCGATAAATAGCTTAAATAGTTTGCGATAATCGCTTCAACTTTATCTTGCGAATACTTTTGCCGTATAAGCGCGTTTACTCGTGCGTTATACATGTCTTCTTTAACGTTTTCGTTATCTTTAATTAAATCGTTTAAAATCCTATCCATATTAGCCCTCCGCCGTGTTTGTAGCCGTTAATCTGTAAACAATCGTATTTTTTATCATCGGTCTTGAATATCCCTTGTTTGTGTTGTCCTCAACCTCGATAAGACCGCCGTTATGCCTGATAGCCGTCACTTGCTCGTAAGTGAGGTTTGTTGCGATAACTGTCTCGACAGGCGTCGCAAGAGCGTAATAAAGCACAATCCCGCTTAATGCCTCTTTAAACGCTGTCGTATCGGTATAGTCTTCGTCCATTATAGTTATATATTTCTGATCCGATTCATGAGCAGATATACAGCCGTTTGATATTGCGTTCTTTGTACTTGTTGTGTATTTTGAACAAAGAATTTCTGCGACTTCCTGAGATAAATATGCATGGATAGATCGTAATTTTGTCGTATAAAATTGATTGTTAGCGTATTTCCATTCTAACGTTCCTAAATCTACACTTCCGATATTTTGTATTTTTTTAAGCGTGTAAAGCTCGTTATCCTCGTTTTTCGTAATCTCAAGGTAATCCTTGTAATTGCCTATGCCGTGCAAGTCGTAAGTTTCGGGAAGCGTGACGGAAACCTGTTCGCCGCTTTTGTCTTGCTTCTCGTAAAACTTCACACCGCTAATTTTCGCAGGATAGATATTCCCGTTTTCATACGGATAAAGGTCGGGGAATTCCGCTTTAAACTGCTCGACGGTGGTTATGTCTTCGCGATTCATTGCGGTAAGGTCGAAGAGTTGAGGATAAATAGTTACGTTATTTATTACCGCTCCACTTCTCCATGAGATTCCCCATGTTCTTGCAAAATCCGCTTTTATATTACCTATAGCACCGTTGCCAGTGTCTTCAATATGTTGGTTAAGTAATCCGAGTGAGAATCCACTGTTAGTTTTATTCCCTGCCAGAAGAACTTTATGCCCGTCATCAAGTGATAACGCTGATGAAAAGTTTATAAACGCCTCTGCAGTTGCCGTGCCGTTTATCGTCCAACTTCCGTCACCGTTATTTGTTGCTGTAATTCCAAAATTTGTCTTCGTGCCGTAGTATGTGCTTTTGTTAAGCAACTGCACCATTTTAGCCGTTTTCCCCTCAATTTTGGTGACTAACGCGCGCGTTTTATCGGCTATCGGGTATACGTTATCGCCTACCGTTACGCTGTCTTTTAATACCGCGCTGTCAAGGTCGGCATAGGCTTCTTTGGTAGTGTCAAGAATATAACCGTTGAGGGCTTGCTCGAGGTTTGAGAGCTTTAAACGCAAAAGTTTGTCAGCTTCATCAACGTAAGCCTTATTTGCCGCGCTTGAATCGCGTGAGGGCGTTGAAACGGGAATTTCGCCGTAACTGTCGCGTTTAACAATTGAATCCGCCACCGAAGCGGATGTTATCTGCGTTTCGCGAAGCGCGCATGTCTTTGTTAACGTGTTGACAAGAATCTTACTTATCTTATCTTCGGTTGTGTACGAGTAAAGCCTTTTGTCGTCCTCGGCAGAAACGAAGCGATAAGCTCCGCCGCCGTAGGATATCCAGTTCAGGTCGTTCTGAAGCTCTGTAATAATATCGTCGGATAAAGCTGTTTCGCCGCTTATTTCGGCAATTTCGACCGCCTCGCCGATATTCCCGTAAGGATTTATGCGTTTAAATTCGCCCGTTTTCGGGTCTTTGTATTTTAAAATTGACATGTTATATCTCCTTTACGCTGTCGGTAATGGTTAACCCGCTCATTATATAAATTGAATCAGCTCCTATGCTCGTAAAATCTGTCGCGCTTGTATATCTTGCGTTAAATAGATAATTCCTGTTAAATCCTGTAATCGCAATGTCGTATTGGTTATTGCCTGTGCTTCTTCGAGTGCCTTTTGCGGGGATATAATCATCTTGCCCCGACGCGCTTAATCCGAGTTCGTCGCAAAGCTCGTTCCAAGTCATTCCGACGAATGTCGCTCTTGTGGATATCACGCTTGCGCTTAATACTGTTGAAAAAGTAACCGTGTCGGATTCGTTTATTTTACTTGCAAACGATATCTTAACATTATGCCGCTTATAAGGCGGCTTTACGGAAATCTTTATAATCGGCGTGCCGTCTGCGTCTTGTTCTTCAGTGAGGACGATATAATCGCCGCTTTTTAATATCGATTTTGAAAAGAACAGCTCTTCCGTAGTATCAATCCACGTTTTATAGCGTTTATTATCAGGTTCGACGGCTCCGATATACGTTTCGCCCGTATCTACGTCCGTGCGCAGTGCGGCGATATCCGCTTCGTTATCGTCTATGCGCTTTGATTCGGCTGTTAACTCGTCTTTGAGGGCTTTACCTTTGCCGCCGTCGTATGCCGTGCCTGTGACTTCCCCGAGCGCAAGAGAGCTTGCTATTTCGCCGTACTGAGAGCCTGTCCAACGGTATTGATGATTTGCGTACTCGCCCTCTTTTACGATGTAAAGCTTACCCTCTTCGGGCGTTAACGCCGCTCCGTTTTTCTCAAGCGATAACCATGCGGCGGAATAAAGTGTTGCACCCGGGCGAACGTAAGAATCGAGAACGTCGTCAACAAAGCCCGGCAACTGCGAAGCGGGAACTTTTCCCGAGCCGTCAAGTATAGCCACACCGCCCGCAGTGCCTTTTTCCGTTGCTAAAATATAACTCTCGAGCTTAGCTAAAAGCTGTTTAAGATTGACGGGGCTTAACTCGTCCGTAGCTTCGGGGACACGGTACACGCCCGCCGCGTCGGCTCCAAGCAATGAATATGCGTATGGTTTACCTTTTGAGTTGACCGACCTGAATTTATCGGGGGAGCTATCGTACAAGCCTTGAGCAATATATACTCTGTCGTAAGGTCCTTGCGGGATTTTATCGACCTTGTTTATAACGTTACCAGCCGCGTTTATGATATCAGACGGAATATACTTCTCGTCGATAAGAGTATTTTCATTTAAAGGCGCAACGCCGCCCGCAGAGCCTTTTTCAATGGCTTGTATATAAAGCTTTAACTGCTCGAGCAACTGCCCAAGATTGACGGGATTTGCGGGTTTTTCGGCGTTGGGAATAATATAATCGCCGTCTTGTGTTGCTCCGAGAATCGCTCTGCTTTTCTTTTCGCCGTTTCGCTCGATATAGACATAATCGGGCGATTCGGTGTTGCCCGTCTCGCCTTTTATATAAGCCTTGTCCCCTACGTTGTCACTGTCGATTTTATCAACTTTTTCGTTGATATTTGCCGCCATTGGCTCGATATAACGCGATATAAGCCTTGTTTCAACATCGTCTGCCTCTTCTTTGGTAAGCTTACCGATATTAGTCTGAACGAACGCTGCTACGGCTATTGTGGCAAATACCTTGCCGTTATCTTTTGTTTTTATTTGAAAAGAAATCTGAATACTTCCGTTTACGTCAAGTATACCGTAATCGGGTTTTAATTCGGCTTCGAACTGCTCGCCTTTCAACGCCATATACATGTTGTCGATTTGCACGCCGTCCGCTCGTATTACCGAATACGTACACGTCGCAAAATTCGATATTTCGCTTGGCGTAAGGCTTTCGTCAAAAGCGACGATAAAGCTTGCGTTGCCATAAGTGGAATTTGCAACAAGCGTTGAATCGGCTATATCCACGACTTGACCGTTTTTGTTAACCGTTATCCTCATGTTTTGCTCCTTTATAATTTTTTTGAAATGTTGAAATATAGTTTTGTATCTTTGGTTAACGCCATATTAAAAGCGATTAACAGATTGCCGCTTTCGTCGCCGATTGCGTAGGATTTTAAAGAGCTTGATAATGGCATGTCATTTCGCGCGGTAATGTAAACTCCGTTGTCCGTATTCCAGATGAAATATGTTTCTGCCGTGCCTAATTTCGTACCTTTAACGCGCGTTTCGCCCTCACGATAAACCTCGCTCGATGAATACACATAACGAGCTTCGGGAGCTTTGCTGACCACAAAAAAGCTTTGACTTGCCGCCGCTTCTCCGAACACGATTTTACCGTATAGCTCTTTCGACGGCAAAAATTCAAACGCAATAAAAAAGACTGGGCGTTGCGTCCTGTCTTTGTAGTATTCAATTTGTATCTCGTTTGACAACGCTTTTTCTGGTGTATAATCACTTTTGCCTGTTATAACTTTAGGAAATGCATAAAGAAGATTTTCTATCCCTTGCTTCGACGCAAGTCGAATATCAAATCTCGTGCTTTCTCCATTGCTATCGGTGTATGGATTATAAATCATTTTTACTCCGCCACCACCCCAAAAATTTATATACCTTCCACCGTGAGAATATCCGACTGAATAATTATCTAATGGTTGCGATGAAAAAATAACACTTTTATCAGTAGCATAAACCAAAAGAGGCATTGCAAAATAAGCGTTATCAATAAGTTGCGCCGTTGCAAATTCACCATTTACAATTTGTTTGATGTGAGCTTCGGGAGTAGATAAGTATAAATAATTAAATTGTTTTTCATCGTTATAATCATTTAAAATCAAATCTTTTACAACATCAAACAAAATAGTATCGGAAAATTCGGTGTCATTACTTTTTCTGCTTAAATTAAGAGTTACATAGTATTTAACATAAATCGGACAATCTGACGATTCAAGCGGAATGTTGTATAAACGCTTTTCCCTGTCTACACCGATTTTTTCGTTTATCGCTTGATAATCTTTCGTACAGTAATATTTAACTTTTAAATAATCGTCATAAATAGCGTATTCGCGCTTTGTTATAACGTAGTTATTAAGGTAGGAATCCCGCCCCGTCAAGCCCGTAAATTTACCCATAACAGGCAAAAGATTGTTAAAACCATTGCAAATAAAATTAAGCGTTATCTCCTCATTTCCCGTTCTTCTTGCAAGCCCTGCAAGTGACCTACCGTGCCGCGCTATATCTATACTGTTTGCGCTTTGGTTGTCGGCTATTGCTATTTTTAAACGGTCGTTATCGTAAACCCCGGGCTTTGAAATTTCGACAACCGTATCAATTCGCGGAATAAACTCCGCTTTAAAATATAGATTTGAAAAGGATGTGTTTATTGAGATTTCTGTAATAACCTCATCAAGATACGCTGTAGATCCCGTTGTGTCTTTAATTGTATTTTTTTTGCAAAATTTAAATATTTCACTATCTGCTTTTTTCTCTAAATCAAGATTTAATATTTCTAAAAACGCTGAATGCGTCAACAATACCGTTCTATATGTTTTTGACATTCCTATTTCCGACGAACCTCTTGTATAAGGAATTTTAAGCTTCTTTTCTTCTTCGCTTAAACACTGATACAATTCGTTTGGTATTATGTAACTTGAAATTTCATACCAATAATCTGTAATGACTTTTACGGTTCTTGTAACTCCAAGTTTTAAACACTTGAACGTAATTTCTAACTTGTTTTTTCCGACTTGAAAGCTTTGAACGCTTTCTATAGCAAATTTTAAATCCGCAATTGCGTTATTACTTGTTAATGTAGTTTCTGCCGTTGTAAACGGACTTATCCCTATTTTCATAATATTTTTTGAGATTGAATTATAACCGCGAGCTTTTACCGTGCCGAAATAATTATCAATTGAAACCTCTGCTTCATCACCGATAAAAGTTCCAATATTTGTAAGCGATTTTATTTCGTCATAATCCACTTTGCTTTTGTAATCAATAAATATTAGTGAAATATCGCCATTATTATATGTTAAACCATTTACATAAGGACGAATATGAGCTACCTCAAGTATGCGATAAACAGCTTCTCGTAATGTTACATTGTCAAAGAAAAAATCTTCGCTTGAAAATTCACTGAGTATATTCCATAATTCATTTGAAATCGAAAACCGATTTGTTTTAGAATTAACTATAATTTCGGCATTTTGTAATAACTTGTCAATTTGATTTGCAAGCGTTTCTTCGCTATTCGTTAAATTGCAATTATAGATAAATATGCTATCGAGAATTTTCGTGCCTTCAACAAGCGAAATCGTTTTTTCGTAAGTCTTTAAATTTTCATTATCGACCTTTCTATTATCTATTGCAACAATATAAAGCTCGCTTTGCATAAAGCCGTTTACGCTTTTTTGGATCTCAACCTTATCATAAGGTTCGAAAAGCGCGGGAACGGCTACATCGCCTTTACAGCTCTTTAAATGAAGCACGACTGTATTCATGCCGTCGTCAACGCTCTCGGTTATCGGTACGCCGGTTAAAAGGTCACCGACGTTTTCAACGATATTATCAGAAGTGTTGTCGAATATTACGGTTTCTACGCCCGTAATTTTTGATGTGTGAATTATCTTAAATTTATTTGACATAAAAGCTCCTTATGTGGTATTATGTGCATGAGGTGAATATATGAATAATTTATTTTTAAAAATTATAATTGCATTAAATGGATTATTTGGACTTTTTCCTTGCGCTCTTTTTATTGCACAATATAAACTAAACCATGAGTTGTATTTTTTATTATTTGCCGTTTTTTTTGCATTACAAATAATTTTATCGCTAACTTTATTTACTTTTATTTGCGACGTTGAAGATCATGTAAATGATAAAAACGTCCACGTTAGCAATAAACCAAAAGACAAAAACAAATAATTATTTAAATGCTGAGTAGCCTACTCTTTGAGCAAGCCACTTGGCATTTTTATTTTGCATATAAATTTGCCGCTGATAATTCACTGCGCCTATTCCCGCGGAAACTCCCGCGCCGATTACAGAAACGGCAAACCCGGCTACTCCGCCCGCCGCCGTTGCCGCGGCAATACCGCCGAACGTTGACAAAATTCCGAGCGTCTCCTGTATATTCGCTTGCGCTATGTAATCGCCCGTTATATCGCCGATATTACCGATTAAATCGGAAGCCAACTTAGTGCCTTGCTGTTTTGCAAGGTTTAAAGCCCACGCCCCTTTTGAAACGTTTTTAGACTTTGTTTGCCCTGCACCCGCGGCTATCTGTCCGTTCTCGTTATCTTGTTTATCCTGCGGCGTGTCGCCTGCACTGTCGCCGCCGTCGCCTTTTACGTTTAAATCGAGCTTTATCTTATAAACGCCGTCTTCTACCTTGCTGTATGCCATGTTACACCTCTAACGTTAAAAGATAAGACCCCGAGTTGTTTTCGATTCCCGACGAAACAGACAAATGATTAACCGTTATTGTGCCATAATCGCTTTGCAATTTTATCGCGTAGTTTAGTTCTAAACCCCACTCAAACGCTTCAAAAAGAAATTGTAATTTCTCATCATCGTTTGTAATTCCTTTAATAAAGCTATCAAACAACTTCGGGGAATCTATCAAGCTTTTAATTTTCGATTTTGTATTTTCCGAAAGCGTTATTTTCGCGATCTGAAAAACCCATGTGCGAATTGCCGAAAGTTTTTTTGAAGTGCGGATTTTGTCGCCGAATTTCTGATAATCGTCGTAAGCGGGGGCGTAGGCATGTTCGTAACGCATGATATGCGTAATCGGGATAATAACGCCGTTAATCGATAAGCTTACCGACGGCGTTTTTATGTACGCGTTTTTTCCGTAATTAAGCGATATAATCCATTGAACAGTGCATATTTTAATCGTACCCGTTCCGCAACGTATCTCTTGCGATTCGCCTATAACGAACGGCGTGTTATATATAGCTCTGAACTGCGTTACGGAGCCGTCATCGCTTCCCTGCGCCGTTTCTTCAAGCTTGCCGTTATATTTTTCGGCTACATTGCCGAGAACGCCCATAAAGGCATTTTTACGGATAAGCGGCACAATAAAATTGACGATTAACGGCATAGTGTTTAAATCGTAATCGGGGATATTGCTCTTCGTTACGTTTCCGCCCTGAACGACCATAATAACGTCGTTATCGCCTTTTATGAAGTTTTCGGCTTTGAAAAACAAATCGCTCACGGCGTGAATCGATAACGTCGTATTTTTCCCCGCCGCCGTTATAATTTTTTCTTTCAATATATCTTTAAAAACTTCTTCGAATCTCATATCCTTATAGCCTCTTCTTTAAATTTTTCCGCCGCCGCGTCTAACCTATCCTGCCAAATCGTGTTATAAGCCTTTACAAGCTCTGTTACCTCTTCTTCTGAGACAGCTCCTGCAAGGAATCTTTCAACAATCGGAAGCGCCGCTTCGATTGCTCTATCTATCCAACCTTCGTTTTTGTTTACGCGTCCGTCTTTATACGCTTCGTTGGTATACGGCGCGTACTGTATATTTTCGTTTCCGATAGTAATAACAAGGCTGTTATTATCGGGCGTTATCGTGGCGGCAAGGTTGCCCGTGCGAACGGGGCAGTAAACCCGCAAATGCGCCAATATAATATCCTGCGCCAAATATAGCTTTTTCCACATATTAACCTTTTAAGTAAACAACGTACTCTTTTGAAAAGAGCATGCCGCCTTTCTTTCTGCGTGCGGTTACATTCGAGACGGAATACGTCCGACCTTTCCACGCTACCGTGTCGTCGCTTACTATCGTAGCGGCGATATTATCGGACGTAGCAAGCGCAAGCGTTACGTCGCTCACCGTTGAGGTTGTACCGGCTATAACGTTTTTTTCGCTTGCAAGCGGTAACTCCGTTTCATACGCGAGAAAATTATCGCCTTTGAGCTTTGCGCCTAAATACTCCCCGCCTTCGCTTACAACGTGCCTGTTGAGTATCGCCAGGTCCATGCCGATTTTTATCATCTTAAACCTCTGAGCCAACACGGCACAACGGCTCTGTCAAGACCCGAATATAAAAGCCCCGCGTTGGTTAATATTTTTATAGCTAACGGCGAGAACATTTTCTGCCGTATTTCTTTCGTGCTTAAAGACGTGTTATCTACGTCATTGTAGCCAGATATAAGGCTAAAATCACCGCTTGCAACGGTGTAAGTTATCTGCTCCGTTATTGCGTTTCTGAGAGCCGCTTTCTGAATCTCAGACATATCATCGAGATTAACAAGCGGAGCGCGATATTTAATCTCTTCCGTTATTATTCTTTCAACACGCTGAACGAACGCCGCGCCGTTTCCGAACAACAAGGAAAGTTGAGGGTGAAGATTTACAATCTCGTTTAAGTCCTTGCCTGTGTAGCTTGCGTATTCGTCTATAAATTTGCTTGCTTCCTGGAAAGTCATTTTCTTCTCCTATCCCCCAAAGGGGAAGGGGCTTTTTACAGCCCCTTAAATTTGATTTTACGCGCTCGCGGTTATGTTGAATGCAAGACCGTCCGCTTTCTTGTTGAGAATGAATACATCCTCATAAGCCTCCTCATAGTAGTAATACTTTCCTTCGGTGAGTGCCGTAGGTTCTGCAAGGTTTACAAAGTTGTACCTTTCGGGCGTAATGACCGCCGAGGGGTGGACGAGAAAGAGGTTAATCTGTCCTGCCTTAGCCGCCACTTCGCAACCTTCGGTGAACGTATAAGACGTCTTCATGCAGTCGGAAGGTACTTCGACGATCTCAACGTCGTCGAGCATTTCAATCTGTCTGCGAACGACGTCGTCCGTAGCCGTAAGTCTACGCTGTAAAGCCGATTTGAGATATGTATTCATCGCGGGGGTAAGGTAAAGGATTCTGCCCTGCGTGGGAATTCTCTTCTCGGTCATATCTTCCATCATCTTATCGATAACGGTAAGAATGTTCGCCGCGGTGATTGCCGTAGTGTTAGCCGTCTTGCTCTGCCCCGTCCAATCTCCGTAGAGCTTGCTGATAAGGTAGCAGTCCTTTTCTCTGAACTTCTGCTCTTCGTTGAAAACTTTGGTGATGTTCTGAATTGAAGCTACAGCGTTCGTCTCGTCGATGTCAAGTGGGTGAACGAGCGTACTCCACTTCCTAAAGTTGGTGAGCTGCTTTGTTTCCCACGTATTGTTGTAGTTTCTTGCCGCCGTACCGATAGAATCTCTATCACCGTTTACACGTCCTTTGACGGAGAGAACGGGAATCTTGATAGTATCAGCGTTTACCCAGCGATATCTCGAATCGTTCTCAACGTTGTAAAGTTTGCCGAAATAAAGCGCATAGGGGTAAGCCTGCGCGAGTGCCTGCGAATACGCTACCGCGTAATTAAGTGCTGCTTTTGCGAATGCCATGATAATTTAAATCTCCTGTTTTTTATTTTTTGTTAATTTTTAACCCTGTGGTTTGGCTCTGACGCCCGTAAAACCGAAATTGAATTCATCGGTCTTTGCGCCTGCGTTCTTGCCTGCGGGGGGTAAGCCCGCGACTTTTGGTGCAGCTACGGAATCCTCGAATAAATACCCGTCGGATTCTTTGAGCTGAGTGAGAATCTCGGAAAGTCCTGCCACTTTGCCGTCCTTGACTTCTGCCTTCGTAAAGTCAAATTTGCCGTTTAACGCGCCTTTAAGCGCGCCGAGGTTCTTCGGCTTTGCGTCTCTCAAAATGCCGTCGATGAGGTATTCTTTTTCGCGCGCATTGTACTTCTGCGTGTATTCCTCATCTTTTGCTTTGAGCTGTTCCTGAAGTTTAGCGATTTCGGCTTTGACGATTTCGGGGCTGTTTTTTCTAAGCTCTTCAAGCTGTTTTACAAGCGCGGCGTTTTCTTCCATTTTCGCTTTTACGTCTGCTTCGAGGGTCTGATATCTCCCTTTCCCGACATACTCGCCTTTTGAAAGGTCAAAAAGCTTTGCGCCTGCTTCTCCGAATGCCTTGTCCGCCTCTTCAACGGTCATACCGTCGCGATAGCTGGTTCCGAGTAATTCTTTAAGTGTCATGTTGTTCTCCTATCTTGTCTTCGTTTTAAGCGGTGTCTTCCGCCGACAAGTGCATGTTTAAACGTCTTGCCAGACCTATTTGCGTTTAAAGCTCCGCCGAGCCGTTATAAAAAAAGACGGGGTTATTACCTCGTCTTGAATTATTGAGTTAGCTCTACTTCATCGATTATGCACCTGTCGGGGTAGAACGGTCTGCCGTTCTCGAATGAGTACGCCTGATATAGCTTTGTAGCACGCCGCCACCGTTTACGTAACGCCTTTGCGCCCTCGATATCGCCAGTCGCCCTTAAAAGCCTCTCATTCGTCTTCATATGCCGAATGTTGTTCTCGTAAGCGCGTTGCTTTTTATCGATAGCGTATTGTTTCTTAATCTCCGCCTCTGATAGCTCTTGCGGCGGGTGTGAGTTTGCCGTATACTCTATAAGTCTATGACGGCAATTATAGCCCGTTATAATGCCGTTGCCGTCCTTTAACTTGCCTTGTATAGCTTCGGACAAAGGGCGATATGTAATGCCGTTTATCTTACCGCTTTTGCCGCTTATGCTCCACAATTTGCCTTGATAGTCCTTACAGCGCGGCGAACAGTTCGGGTGCTGTGAAGTCCAGACAAGGTCAACGCCCGAACTTGCAAACTTTTGCAAGTCCTTTACGTTCGCGTCGTACCTCACCGCTATTTCCGCACGATTTCGAATCGGCATTGTATAAGTCTTGCCGTCTCGTCTCGTAACCACAAGCGGCGGGTCTGCCGCTAAGGCTTTTATAGCCAATCTCACGCTTCTTTTGTAGTCGGCGATGAGCGGAGTGCCGAGGTTTATTCCTCGGTCTTGTCGGGGTCTCAGCTCGGTTATATGGCTTGTAGAATCATTCGCGCCGATTCGGTAGATATTACCGCTCATCGATAGTAAATTTCTGTTTACTATCTCAAACGTCGTCGTCGTAGTGTAATACCACTTTTTCGCCGCCGTAACCAACGCCTTGCGATTCTGTTCTCGTAACGCTTCGTTTTCTATCGTCTTGCAGAAATCGGATATAAGCTTATTGAGTTGCCGCGTTATTTCGTCCTTATTGACACCTTTCGCAATGCTCCCGACTATCAGTTCTTTTATCCTTGTAACGACCGTCTGAACGGCTATTAACGCCTTTCCTGCCGTGTTAGGTTCAACGGGCGTAAACGACCTTAAATCGCTCAAGCGGAATCACCGCCCTTCTCTTTCTCTTTCTTGTCTTTTTCGTCCTCGTCGTCCTCGTCGTCTTCATCATCGCCCATGTCAACGCCCGTAAGCTCGGGAAGTCCGTTCGGGGTGTCCGTTGCCATGCCTTGCTCGAATGCAATCGTGTTTGCCTCGTCAAGGATCTGCTTTTCCGTCCAATCCTTATGAAGCTCGCGGACGGCGTTTTGCGTGGACGATATACCTTGCGATTTAGCAAGACCCCAAATATCCACAAGGTCTTTGTCGGTGTCCTGTAAATACTCGCCGAAATCGACCGTTACAGTCGAAAGCGTTATATCCATGTCTTCAAGCGGTAAATCGTCTTGCTTTACGCCTACAGTCTTTAAAAGGTATGTGTTGAATGCTAAGAGCTTTGTTAATACTGCCGCAAGGTACGGCTTCCACAGCTCAAGCTTTGCCTTGCGCGTTTCAAGTGTTACCTTGTTACGTTCCTGTTGGCTCTCAGCACTTTGGTTGATACTCTCAAGCCCCGTTATACCTATCGAATAAGGAGACAAGCCCGCCTTGTTTAAAGCCACCGTAACAGCCGTTAAATACTTCTGTTTATGCTCTTCGGTCTTATCGTTTACCTGGTCTATCATGCGGTTTTTTTCGCCGCCTTGCTCCTGGTCTACGTCGCTTTCGGTATATACGTAGTTTTTCGTAAATCCGTCGTCGGGTGTTATAACGTTACCGTCCTTGTCTCTTCTGAACGCCGTGCTCTTGAAATATCTTAACGTTCTGTTGTCTCGTATTTCGTTGATAATCGTCGAATACGCTTCGTCTACCGCGTCGAACGAATCGGTCGCGCCCTCGAAGTCGGAAGCACCGTAATTCGAATGCGGGAACATCAACGACGGCAAGCGGTTAGGTTTTTCAAAGGCTAACATGCCTTGCAAGCCTTTAAATACTATCTCGTCGTTCTCGCCTACCGTTTCAACGACCTTAGCCGTTTCGGGGATAGTATTAAGTGGCACGCGCTTATCTTCGCCCGTGGAAGTCTCGTAAAGCTCATAACGAATAACCGCGTCCCCGCTGTCGTTGGTTGTATAAATTTCGTCTAAGCGGTATTTGCGGCTTCCTAAGCCCGTGTTTTGTCCTTTCTCTTTCTCATACCATGTTTTGAAGATAATCGCCACGGTAATGCCGCGCTCTTTGACTATCTCCGTTGACATGATATCCGAAGCTTCGATAATAGGATAGTTTGAAAGCTCGGTATCGTAAGAAAACTTTATAAACGAGTGACCGCCCCAACTTTCGTTCGTAGAGCATTCGGTCAATACGTCTCGTAGATTAACCTTATCAATAAGCTGTAACGCGTAATCGGTAGCCGTCTTTGTTTTTGTCTTATCCACATCGCCGTTATCCTTGTAAACGGACACCGTAGGAGATATGCCGTTACCGAATAGCACTCTCGGCATTTTCGAGCAGATAAGCCCGGGCAAGCCGCTGTGAAGCATACGATAGTAAAGCGGCGCACGCGTCCAAAAGTAATTGCACGTCCCGCACTCCTGCACCGCACCGAGGAAGAATCGACGCAAAATGTAGGCGTTTCCCATGCTCCAAACGCGGTATTCCGTTATTTTTTCCGAAAAGGCTTTATCCGTCTCGTTATCGGTTATAGTCACCGCATACGGATTAAATTTTATAGTATTCCTTAACATGTCTAAATCCCTTTGCAAGCGGTTTAACCGCCGCCTTGTAAAAAAATCTCTTAAACCCATTTTATTTACGCTCCGTTGCCGCTTTTAAAAGGGCGTTCATGTGTCTTGTTATAGCGTACTCTACGCTGTCCATGATATCGTTTTGCGGCTCGTTATTATCTTCTCTCTCTTCGCCTTTCTTGTCTTCCGCCCACTTCGCGATTTTATACGCTTGTAACGCTCTCTTTCCGCCCGCATTGTCGTTAAACTTCAAACGCTTAAGCGAGAACAAGATTATAAGCAAATCGATTCTCGCCTTGATTGTAGCCTTGTACGAGCCTGCAACAGGCGGAAGATGTTCGGCATTGAAAGCCGTCTTCATGTCTGCTATGTAGTTCTGCTCTGCGCTGTCGATAAAAACGCCCTCAATATATATCCCGTGTTCTTTCCAACCGTCCACAATGCTCTTTATGCGCTCTGTTTTTTCCTTGTAGCCGCATAGGTCAAACGCCTGGCAGTCCATTATAGCCGCCGCCGAAAAGTCCCTTTTAAAGCCTATTAACGACACAGAGTTTTTTGCTCTCGTTGCGCCTATATCTATGCCGACGGTGTATATGTCAAAATCGGTATACTCGAAATGCTGTACAATATCATCGGTCAGATAGTCAAGAAAGATGAGTTCCCCGGGCGCGCCACGCTCGCCGAGTATCTTTATCGTGTAATAATACGATCCTATCGGATAGAGTGCTTTCGCTCTCTCTATTTTCTCGGGGGTCATTACGGGATTGTCCTCAAACGTCCAATGCACATAATATCGCCCTTTGACCTTTTCGACCTTTGCCATATCCGCTATAATCGAAGCAGGGGCATTACCTATAATCGTTGATGTGTTGATATAATCCGTATAACACCAATGCGTAGGTATATCACCATTAAGCGTAAATATCGTAAAAGGGTGGTCGAACGATACTTGACGAGAAAAGCACTCGTCAACGAACTGCTTATCCGCGATATTGACTTCGTCCACAAAAACGCATTCGATAGACGATCCGAGGACTTTCTTCCATTGCGATATATTCGAGTAATTGACGAGCATAATCTTCTTGTTTATCCGTCCGACAGTGACCTTAACGTAATAACTGCCGATTTTGTCTTTATCGAGCTTGCAATATGGCTCAAACTGCGGCAAAAGCCCCAATCCGTCAGCTTCAAGCACGTTGTTTTTTATTGTGTCAAAGTCACGCCCCGCGATAAGGTGCAGAAAGCCGTCCGATTGTATTACTCTATAAAAAAACGCTTGAACGGCTGTAACGGTCTTCGACGACCTTACTGTCCCTTCAAACGTCAATAAATTAACTTGCGGTTTTAACGCCACAGAAACGGCGTCAAGCATTTTATTTGTAAATTTTATATTACTCACCGTCTGCCTCGCTTTCCGTCATATCGTCGGTTGTAGGCTCTTCTACGCCCTCAATCGTGCGGGCTTTGAGTTTATCGGTGAGAGCTATAACACTGTTACACTGTCCTTGCTTTGTCTCCGACGTCTCTCCGTCTGTTAAAAGCTTACGCTTATCCATTGCTATGCCATAGGTTGTTATAAGCTCTTTTGTCGGAAAAGCTTCGGGGTGAGCCTTAAGCCGTCTTATCAGTTCGTTTGCCGAACGGTTAAGGATCTCATCGTTAAGCCTGCTTATTTCCTCTTTTTTTAATTGTCTTAGTTCGTTGAAAGCTTTTTTGGCTTCGGGATTCTTCTCAATTTCATTTTTGAGGTTGTATACACTGCCCCGCGAAAACTGATATCCATGAGCCTTAACCTCTCTTTCAACTTCTGAGGGTGTTCTTCCTTCCGCAAGAAGCTGATAAGCGAGTTCCCTTGCCCTGCTATCGTTCTTCTTGCCTCTCACGGTTACTCCTTACAACAAAAAAACGCCGACCTCTCGGACGACGTTTATAAATTTTTATGCTACCATTATAGCACTTGAAAAGTAACTTTAGGTAATTTTCGGTAACTAATTTATGAAAATTTCTTTCACACACGAGCTTCTTCCTTAACCTCGGCGATTAGCTTTTTCGCCGTCCATATCTGAGCCAGGCGGACACATGCAAGCGAAGTTATATTCTTCGGTACTCCCCAAGCGTAGCCGCCTTTTTTCTCAATTTCGGTGTAACTCATGTCCTTTATGTAAAAGTCAAACAGTATATTTTCCCAGTCGGGATTATTAAGCACGCGGATAAACTGCTCGATTTCTTCTTTTATTGCGTCTTTCTTCTCCCCGAGTTCGTTAAGCTGTTTCGAAAGCTTTTCGGACTTATCCATAAGCCCCTCTAAACGGTCTTTAACGCCGTTTCCGCCTTGTACGGGTATTTTATCGTACTTCGTGACTTGTAAGCCGTAAAGGTCGTTATTGACCGCGTAAAGGTTATATTTAACTCTTTCGTAATCCGAGCATGCTCTCTTATATCTTCGTAAATACTCCTTGACTTCTATTCTGTTCATCGTTTCACCTCGGTTAATTGTTTTTTGTCTTTCAATTCCCAGGACTGTGTAATTCTCAATATAGGTATTGCCAACTTTGCGGCGGGCGAGTTATATGTCTTTTGTTTTTATTCAATCACTCGGCGTGTTCTATCTTCATATCTTTGCAGCCGCTTATACATTTCACGCGAGAACACGAGTTTATAAACTCACTCAATTCTTTCGGCTTGTCGTAAATCTTCAAGTCGGAGATATGCCAACCGTAAAGGGGCTTGCCATTTGCATACTCTCTCATTTCTGCGACCGTCGAAAACCGAACATTGATTCATGCCGTCGTCTTTAATCGTCGCCCCCACACTCATCTTCCTGCGTCTCCTTTTTTAAATAGTTTTTTACAAAGACCGCAAACACGGCTAAATCTTGTCTTTTCTCATCGGGTAGGCACTTATACTCATCAGACTGTAAAAACGCCTTAGAAAGGCAATCTGCCCGTCTGATGAGGTATTCACGCTCGTTCATCTGTTCCATAATACGCACCTCATCAATAAATCGCCGTTTAATAAGCCTGCGAGCGTTCTTGCAACGCATATAATCGAAATGAGTACGCTTCCCCAGATAAAGATACATACCGCCACCGTTCGGATAATATCCTTTCGGTTGACTCGTGGCTTCATAAAGAAAACAATGTTTACGGCTATAAGCGTTAAAAGCGATATAATTCCGATTGCTAAATCAACCATTGCTCTCACCTCGTTTTATGCTTATAAAAGCCTTTAATTCTTCGCATGTGCCGTTGCATGGCTTCTCGCCGTGCGGGCATTGAGTTAAACAGTATTCAATCTGACGAGCGCGGCGCACTCTTTCCTGGATCTTCGCCTTGTGTTCCTTGTACGGATTTTCGCCCCGAATCGGCGGGCGACGTGTTATCGCCTGATGACAACTTATCATCGTCTTTCAACTCCTTTTTCTTTTTTCTTCGTTCTTTAAGCTTGTCGTAAACTTTACGAACTCCAACGGTTATACCGATACAAATTGCCGTAAACGGTGTAAACGGTCCTATCCAGAACGCCCAGCACGCCGAGCCTATTCCCCACCACCATTTATTTCCGGTAATAACCGCAAGCAAGTACGGCACCCATACCTCGGACGAAACGACGATGTTCACGATTATGTAAATTATCAAGTTCGTTTTGTCTTTGAGCTGTTTCCAAGTCCACTTAAACGTTGCTACAAGCTTGTTTTTAAGCCATTTAAAGAAATGAAACATAAATTCCTTTCAATGTCTTTCATTTTAAATTTCCTAATCTTTTTCATAAAACCGCGGCGCGTTGTCAGGATAATCGAAATTATCCGTTAAATAGTCAATATCGCCGTAAGTCGTCATTTTACTTTCAGCGTCGTAATCGATAATTATACAAAAACCTTGCGGGTGTAATTTGTCTTTCGCGCACTGTTTAAACGATAGCAGATAATCGAGATTAAATACCTCTTTCGGGTTTTCCGCCTTTCTTCTCGGATATTCTTCAACCGCAAGCCGACACATCTCCGCGAGCCTGTCTAACGGTATGCTTGCCGTTAACATCTGAATGCTCGCTATCTCCTGTATCATCTCTTGTTCGGTCTGGTTCTTGTAAAACTGAGGTTTTACCGTTCTGAAAAACCGATAAAGCTCTTTTGCCGTGTCTTTCCTTTCGCTCAGAGCGATATCGTCGCATACTTTCGTTATCAAATCGTTCATGTTATAACCTCGCTAAAACGTCCGTCCAATTCTCGGCGGGCTTTACTCCGCCTTTTTCTTTTACGGTCGTTTTGATTGTTTTGTAATACCCCGAGACAATCTTCTCGTATTGGTTGCATAACCATAAAAACGACGTCACTTCTTTCAAGTAATCGCTTTCGGCTATCGCCGCCGTTAAGCGGTCAAAATCCATATCCGCAATCTTTCCGTTATATCCGTCAACTTCGATATTCGGATGACTTTCGAGGAATGCTTTTAAACCTGTGTTTTCCTCACTCTCCCCCGTTGGGGGGGTAGGGGGGGAAGAGAGAGATATATTTCTTTTCCTTTCCTTTCCTTTCTTTTGTTGAAAAATGTCTACATTTTTTAGAAAAATGTTAACATTTTTCCCGTTTTTGTTAGCATTTCCGATAAATTCGTAAACGATAGGAAGAGCATAGTTTTTTTCAAAAACTATCTCTTTACTTCGCTGCATTGCTACAAGGAACGTTTCTTGAATCCGCTTGCTTGTTAATATGCTGTACTTCTGATACAGCTGGATATCAAATACTCCACGCCTAACGCAACACGCTACAATTTCGGACACCAAATTCCGACCTACCGCAGATAAGCAATAATCTCGAATAAACAAGAGTGAGGTGTCTATATCCCATTTCATGTAATAACCTCGTGCGTATATAGCTTGCATAAGCTTTATATATACCGCGAATCCGTTTACACCGAATTCGGCTTCCACGAGTTTAACTTCGTCGCTCAAATCTATCGGAAGCGGAAATGTCTTTAATCCGCACTTCATCCCGATAAACTCCTTATTTTGTAATCTCTTTGATTACTATTCCGTATTTTTCCGCTACAAGCCGTTTTTTAAGCCTGTAAAGCGGTGTTTTCGTCGCTTCCGACTTAGTGTCTTCCACGACGAGTTTTTCGCCTTCAAGGTAGGTAAAATCGGCGATATAAGCTATCTCTTTGCCGTAGCGGCTTTTGCTTATAAGCGGCAATCTTACCTGCCTTTTCAATTCCTTTATCGCTCCCGCTTTTTCGAGGAGCTTTAACTCGTTCCAACGGTGGCATTCTAATTTGCTGTCAAATTCACCGTCTTCCGTCACAACTTTCCGAGCGTTGTATTTGCTCGTCGGTATTGTCGAAAAAACGCTGTTCCAACATTTCGGACATACCGCCCCGCCTTTAACGGTCGCGCCGCAAATTAAGCATTTCATCAGAACGGCAGTTCTTCCTGTACTTCCTCAAGTTGAGGTTTTGAAGCCTTAGAAACGCGGTCAGACGGTCTTTGATATTCTTCCGAGGATTTATCGGACGGCGATAAAAATTCCACTTCTTCGGCGATTATATCGTTTACATACCGCTTGTTTCCGTTCTTATCCTCGTAGGTCCTGTTCTGAAGCCTCGCGATGATTGACACCTTCTTGCCTTTCGTAAGATACTTCGCGCAATTTTCCGCCTGGGTTCTCCACACGGTAACGTTGAAGAAATCCGTCGCGCGCTCCCCGTCTTCGTTTACGAACGGACGGGAAACGGCAACGCTTAAATTCGTGTAGGAGATCCCGCTCGATGTTTCCGAAAGTTCGGGGTCTTTGGTTAAATTTCCGATGAGGATTACTTTATTGAGCATCTTTTAACATTCTCCTTTCTTGATGCCTTTTTTTCGAGTGCATTGAAGCGTGTTCCTGTTTTGTCATTAAAGCCAAATTTTCTACTCTATTATCGGTTTTTATACCGTTAATATGGTGAATAACAAATCTTGATCTGTCAACGTAACAGTTGTTTGCCTTTTCGTATGCAAGGATATGTTCAAAAACATATCCGTCTGTTGACGCAAAGGGGTGTTTAGGCTGATAAACTAAGATATACCCTTTTTGATGTATCTTTTTATGTCCGCCATATAAAGTAGGCTTTAACAATCGTCCTTAACCGTGTTTATAAGCGTCAGCGTGTTACATGCCGTAACGCCTATACCGTGTACGCCGTCGTCGCAAGCAACGCTTCCGAGT
>ERZ808252.540-NODE-540-length-35630-cov-9.350021_pt1 | contig 35630 bp, 37 predicted proteins | sample MGYA00521242_ERZ808252 | MGnify/ENA primary metagenome ERZ808252 (study PRJEB31516, sample SAMN03275581) | gut metagenome | biome: mammalia-associated habitat; material: feces | host: Papio cynocephalus | place: Kenya | collected 2012-08-07 ...
AAAGTCCCGCGACCGCGCCGGTGCTCTGATGAGCACTTCTTTACGGGGCATATCCCCGAAACCCCTGCGCTTGCTCCGCAAGTGCGGGCATTCCAACCCCAGTCAGCTGTCGCTGACAGCCCCTTTCAGGGGCACGCCGGCTCGGCGATGCCATCGCCGGGCGTCTTCGCTGCTCATTCGCTTCGCAAATTCGCTGACGCTCCGCCGCGCCGCTGACGCGGCCCTCTGGAAGTCGCTTTCCGACTTTGCCTGTGTTGGGCGCAGTTTGTCCGGAGAAACGCCCTTTGGCCGGACAAAAGGCCGACGCTCATGACATGCTCATCTAAGTTGTGCGAGCGGTGGCGGATAAGTGCCTGATACTGAGGCGCAAAGCGATATGGCCTATGTCCATATTTGAGGAGGTGGAACATTTAAAGTGCTTATTGATAGCGTTTTATATGTCACAGCCCCGGGGCGCACGGGACAGGCCCTAAGCGCACCGGGGCGTGAATTTTTGCAGGGAAGCCTTAGAACTTGAATCCGATCTTGATGGTCGGTGAGGCGAACCCGCTGAAGTCGTGGCAGTCGGCGCTGTAGGCCGCGAGCCCTTCTTGAGGGCGGATTGTCGTCACGCTGTACCCGTATTGGAACGGATTGAATTCGATGCCGAGGAACATTCCAGGGAGGAAGTAATAGTCGGCGCCGGCGTTGAGCATGCCTCTGATGGTGTAGCGTTCTCCGAGGGATTTGCCCAGAGATTCGACCTCATCGTAGAGAATCTGGTTGAGTCCGTGGGCGAATCCGGCGTGGATGCCTGCGTGGAATCTCAGGTTCTTCAGTGACGGATGAGCGAAGTACCTGTCCGCGCCGAGGACTACGCTGTATCTGAGGGTTGAGGCCTCTCCCACTGCTCTGTAGGCCGGGATTGACCCGTCTCCTGGCTCGGAACTTTCATCAAATGTCCCGGGTCTTTCGCTGTATCCAGGATTGTAGGTGTAACCGATCCCTCCGCCGAAGCGCAGTGCCCAGTTGTCGGAGAAGAACCAGCTGCCCTCCAATCCTGCATTGAGTCTGCTGTCGAGCCAACTTGCGGATGTTGCGCTGAGTTCATAGCTCGGGGCCGAGGTGTCCGTCGCGGCATTCTTGCCGACGAAGCTGTCGTAGCCCACTGTCGCGCTGACGAGAATGTCGCCCTTGACAGGGCAGTAATCCGCCTGTGCGCAATGATGCTTCTGGGCTGCGGCTGACAGGCTCAATGAGAGGATACAGGATATTGCTGTAAGTCTCTTGATCATAATTTCGGAAGGAATTAAGTTACGGCTATTCCGCGAGGGCGGCGTCAAGGGCTGCCTTGGCGTTGTCCACCATTGTCTCAAGCAACTTGATTCTGGCCTCTATGTCGGCGATCCTCTTCTCGATGAGCTTTATGCTCTCCTCCTTGTTGCCGGCGGCGTTCTTGGCGTCCTCGATGTACTGGGTGTATCTTGCAATGTCCGCTTCGGCATCGGCGATGGACTGCTCGTAGCTTGCGTAGTCAGCATAGTTCCAGAGGTTCAGCAGAGCCCTGTATTCCTCGGCGAGGATGTTGAGATCTTCTTGTGCCTTGTCGTACGCGGCCTTTGCCTTGTCACGTGCTTCGGCGAGGGAAAGCATCTCCTTTACGAAGGCTTCCTGCTCTGCAAGGGCCTCGGAGACGGCTGTGTCGAAGTTGTCCAGGGTTTCCTGCATCTTGGCGATGAGCGCCGTGTAGTAATCGATGCTGTCCTTGGTCTGGATCACGAAGTTCTCGAACTGGACTTTACTGGTCTGGGCCGCCTCGTAGTCGCTCACGGCAGTCGTGTAGGCGTTTTCGGCCTCCTCGTACTTGGTCCATGCTCCGGCTTCGGCCTGCTCTGCCTTGGCATCGGCTTCTCTTGCCTTGCCGAGGGCTGTTGCCGCATCGGCGGCTGCCTTTTTGGCTGCATCGAGGGCTTTCAGGAGTTCGGCCTTCTTGGCAGCGTCTTCCTCCGCATTGTAGGCTTCCTGTGCCTTGGCCTCTGCCTCTACGGCGTCATCGTAGGCCTTCTGTGCCGCGTCCAGAGCCTCATGAGCCTTCTCGTGTGCGGCAATGGCATCGAGATGCGCCTGTTTGGCGTCGGCTCTGGCTTTCTCGGCATCTGCCATAGCGTCCTTTTTTGCTGTGAGATCCTTCGCTGCCTTTTCAAGCAGGTCCTGGAAGTATGCGTACTGCGCGTACAGCGTTCCGTCGTGCTTCATGGTGTCCCCTTCCTTGCCGAGAAAGGACTGGTAGTCGCGGATGTCATTCTCTATCTTGTTCTTGGCATTTTCAATCAGGGCACTGTTGACCTTCGGGACCATGAAGATTACGGGTTCGCTCAGACCGTTGATGTATGTGAGTGTAGCGTCATCGTCCGGCTCGATGCGGTTGACGACTCTGAGGTCGATCAGGCTGCTGAGGATAGGAATCCGTACTGTGATGCCGTCATGGGTGTACCGGTATTGCGCCTTGTCTGCTTCGTTGTACTTGGAGCTCAGGGTTTCTTCGCTTTCGTCGTATGTCTTCTTTTCGTTTTCGGCGATCTTGTCCCTGAGGGCATCGACTTCCTCCCACTTGGCATCAATCAGCGGTTCGAGGGTCGCCAGATCAGGCACGTGCTCTTTGTGGGCTTTGAGAGTCTCGATGAAGGCTTTCTTTCCGGCAATCATGCGGTTGTACTCGACCTCGGTCTGTGATGCCGAGGCCTGGAGTGAAACCAGTTCGCTCTCCGCCTGGAGTTTGCGTGTCTGCTCGTTGAGAAGAAGAGTCCTTTCTGAAGAGAGCTCGGATACAAGGGAACTGTATTCGGAGAACAGTTTCTTTATGCGTTCATCAGCAAGGTCGGCAATTTCCTGCTCGATTTTCTTGATGCTCAGCCTGTAAGCTGCAATTTGCGCTTCGGCTTCAGCCTTGACGCGTTCGATTTCGATAAGAATCTTCTGCTTCTCGAGTTCGAACCTCTCCTGGTCCTGCTTCATCTTCTCGCGGATGGCTTCGGCTTCGGCGCCGGTCTTGTCCGCAAGAGCCTTCTGGTACTCCGCCATGGCTTTTTGGTATTCAGCTTGAGCTTTTTGATACTCGGCCTGGGCTGCCTTGAGTGCCGCTTCGGCATTTGCTGTGGTTTTGGCTGCCTCCGCCTGGGCCTTGTTGAGTTCGGCGATGCTCAGAAGTTCGGCTGCCTTGGCCTGCCGCACTGCGGTCACCGATGATGATTCTTGATCGTTCACACAGGAAATCGCGCCGAGCGCGACTGCCAGATAACATAGGATTTTTTTCATAAATAAATAGGTTGTTAGAGGTTTACCTTTGCAAGTAAGGTAAAATAAATCACTTATCCAAATTCAAATGGCGTTGTCATTTTTTCGTAACGAAAAAAATGACAATGTGCGTGAAGTTCATTAACTTTGCAGAAAACGTTCAATCGTCATGAAGAACCCGTTTGTAACTTCAGGATATGCCGGATCAGAATATTTCTGTGACAGAGTTCAAGAAACCGCTGACTTGAGGAGTTTACTGTCCAATGAGCATAATGTCGCCCTGATTTCTCCGCGAAGACTCGGCAAGACGGAGCTCATCAGCCATGTGTTTGACTGTGATGAGTTCAGAGATGCATATTACTGTTTCCTTGTGGATGTCTATGCGACAAAATCATTGAGCGACTTTGTCAATCTGCTCGGGAAGGCGGTCCTTGACACATTGAAGCCAAGGGGGAAGGCTGTATGGGAGAAATTCGTGGGTGCATTGGTTTCAGTCCGCCCGGAGATCACCTTCGATATGAACGGGCTTCCGTCCTGGAGTATCGGCCTTGGCGAGATAAGGAATCCTGCGGCGACACTGGATGAGATATTCTCGTACCTTCAGTCTGCTGACCGCCCCTGCATTGTTGCCATTGATGAGTTTCAGCAGATCACAAAATATGAGGACACTACGGTTGAGGCAACAATCAGGACCTATGTGCAAAGGACGACGAATGCGCATTTTATTTTTTCCGGAAGCCAGCGGCATCTGATGGACGGTATGTTCACATCCCCGTCGAGGCCGTTTTACCAGAGTGTCATGATAATGAACCTGAGACCTTTGCCGCTCGGGAAATACTCTGAATTTGCAGTGGAAAAATTTGCGGAAAACGGAAAGTCAATTGATCCGGAGGTGGTTGCCGTGCTGTATGAACGCTTTGATGCGGTGACCAGTTATATCCATCGCACTTTGAATGTTCTTTTTTCCCGTACAGAAAAAGGTGGAAGATGCAATGTCGGCATGATTGAAGAGGCGGTGGATTTCATAGTGAGACTGTCGTCGGATACATACGAGTCCCTGCTGTATCAGATGCCTGTGAAGCAGCGTGATGTCTTCCTTGCGATAGCATCGGAAAGGAGTGCGCGCGAGGTGACAGGAAGCAATTTTATAAGAAAGTATGGCCTCGTCTCTCCAAGCAGTGTCGCCTCCGCAGTTAAGTCCCTTCTTGACAAGGATTTCATTACCAATGAAATGGGGACATATTCCGTCTATGACAAATTTTTCCTTCTCTGGCTGAGCCGTCAGGGTCTTACCACTGCATGACAACTTCTTCCCGACGCCGCAAAGGCCACGTCTCATTGCTTCTGTGCAACACAATATGGGGCGCGGCCGTCCCGGTGTCCAAATTCATATTGGCGGGCGGTATCATTTCATCTAAGGTGCTTGCGGACATTCGCATACTGTCCGGGACGATTCTTTTCTGGCTCGCTTCGTCTGTGCTGAAGTCTGAAAGGGAGGAGCGCGTGGAGAAAGGGGATTATTTCAAACTTTTCCAGGCGGCGTTCTTCTCGACCGCGCTGGTGCAGCTGTTTTATATGAAAGGCATTTCCCTCTCTTCGCCTGCCGAGGCGGCGATCTGCATGGCCACGCTCCCTATCTGGACTGTTATCATGTCGGCGCTCCATCTCCGTGAAAGGGTGGATGCGCGCAAGGTCGGGGGTATCATTATAGGGATGTCGGGCACTCTGCTCCTTGCGCTTTACGGACGCACTTTCACTTCGGGAGGCTCGCTTTCCGGCATCGCCTGCTGCCTGCTCTCGCAGATTTCGTATGGGATCTATCTTGTTTTCTTTCAAGATATCATCAAGAAATACTCTCCAATCACTCTGATGAAGTGGAAATATCTCTTCGGTCTGGTGATGCTTCTTCCTTTCTCGATCCGGGAGGTGCTCCTCACGCAGTGGGCGCTGCTCTCACCGAGGGTGTGGCTTGCAATAGGCTTTGTCATAATCTTCTCGACTTTCATCAGTTATTTCCTCGTCCCTTTCGGGCAGAAATATCTCCAGCCCACGACCGTGGCGATGTACAACAACCTCCAGCCCGTGGCCGCTTCGCTCATAGCCGTCGCCGCTTCCCAGGAAAGTCCCAGCATTGTCAAGGCCGCAGCCATGCTGCTCGTCTTCCTCGGTGTCTTTCTTGTCTCGCGGCGTGGTGGCAATCAGGGACGCAACTTATTTTCCTCAAAAAATGCGTAAATTTGCCTTTTGTATATGGATGATATTCTAAAAGATTTCACGCAGAGGGAGTATGAGGGCGGCTTCGTCACCGAGGTCGAGCAGGAATATGTGCCGAAAGGGCTCAGTGAAGACATCATCCGTCTCATCTCCTCAAAGAAGGACGAGCCGCAGTGGCTGCTGGACTTCAGGCTTGACGCCTACCGTCGCTGGCTCGGGATGACGCCTCCGACGTGGGGGCATCTCCGGCTTCCGAAAATTGATTTTCAAGATATAATATATTGGGCTGCACCGAAAAAGGACGAAGAGCGTCCGACAGAGATAGACCCGGCACTGTTGGAGACTTTCGACAAGCTTGGTATCCCTCTTCACGAGCGGGAGGCTCTCGCGGGTGTCAAGCCGCGCTCCGAGGTGGCCGTGGATGCGGTGTTCGACTCGGTCAGCGTCAAGACGACTTTCCGCAAGACCTTGTCCGATAAAGGCATTATCTTCTGCTCTTTCTCCGAGGCGGTGAGGGAATATCCGGATCTGGTGCGCAAGTACTTGGCGACGGTGGTTCCGCCGGGCGACAACTTCTACGCCGCTCTCAACTCGGCAGTGTTCTCCGATGGATCTTTCTGCTACATCCCCAAGGGAGTCAAGTGCCCGATGGAACTCTCCAGCTACTTCCGGATCAACGCCCTGGGCACCGGCCAGTTCGAGCGGACGCTCATCATCGCCGACGAGGGCTCGCAGCTCAGCTACATGGAGGGCTGCACCGCCCCGATGCGTGACGAGCATCAGTTGCACGCCGCAGTGGTGGAGATCATCGTGGAGAAAGACGCCGATGTCAAATACAGCACCGTGCAGAACTGGTATCCCGGGGATGCCGAAGGCAAGGGAGGTATCCTCAACCTCGTGACAAAGAGGGGAATATGCCGGGGAAGCGGGTCGCATTTGAGCTGGACGCAGGTAGAGACAGGGTCAGCAGTGACCTGGAAATACCCGAGCACCATCCTCAAGGGGGACAATTCCTCATCGGAGTTCTACAGCGTGGCGATGACCAACCACTTCCAGCAGGCCGATACGGGCACGAAGATGATACACCTCGGGCGCAACACCCGCAGCCGCATCGTCTCCAAAGGCATCTCAGCCGGCCGCAGCGAAAACAGCTACCGCGGCCTTGTGCACATAGCTCCCGGGGCCTCCAATTCCAGGAACTACTCCCAGTGCGACTCCCTGCTCATAGGCAGTTCGTGCGGAGCGCACACCTTCCCGGTGATACGCAACCAGAACCCTACCTCAACCGTGGAGCACGAAGCCACTACTTCCAAAATCAGTGACGACCAGCTGTTCTACTGCACCCAGAGGGGAATAAGCCCGGAGGATGCGGTGGGCCTCATAGTTGGCGGCTATGCCAAGGAGGTCCTATCCCGGCTGCCAATGGAGTTTGCCGTCGAGGCCCAGAAACTCCTCTCTGTTTCACTTGAAGGAGCTATAGGATAGTATGGATTGGAACATGCTGATAGATTTGCTGACGTCACTTTTCGGCTTGACTTGTGTGTTTCTCGCCGGGCGCAACAGCAAGTACAACTTCTGGGTGGGATATGTCTACTCGGCCCTGCTTTTCCTGATGTTCTGGAACAAGAACCTCTACGCCAACCTGCTTCTTCAACCCATATCGTTAGGAATCAACATACTGGGCCACTACCGCTGGACTCATCCGAGAAGCGGCGAGCAGAGTGCCGAGGATGCGAAGTCCCTCAAGGTCAGCATGCTCAGCTGGCCTCAGCGCGCACTTGTGCTGGCCGGTGTCCTGGCGCTTGCCGGGGTGTGGGGATGGCTCATAAGCATGGTGGGGAACGTGATTTTCCCCGGGAAAATCTCCACTGACCCGATCCCGTATCTGGATGCCTGCGTTACGGTGCTCATACTCACAGCGCAACTGCTGTCGGCCCTGAAGAAATGGGACTGCTGGATAGCGTGGCTTCTTGTCAACATCTCCCAGATGGTTATGCACATCTCTGTGGGCCATGTTTTCATGCCGATAGTCTGCGGCCTGTACCTTGCAAACGGCATCTGGTCCCTCATATCCTGGTATCGGCTATACGAGCGGAAATCATAAAAACAAAATAAGATATGTCTGATAATAATATACTTCTCGAAATCAAAAACCTGCATGCCGGGGTGGAGGGCAAGGAGATCCTCAAGGGGGTCGATTTGACGATCCGCCGTGGCGAGGTGCATGCCGTGATGGGGCCCAACGGCGCCGGCAAGAGCACGCTCGGTGCAGTGCTCTCCGGACGTCCCGACCTCAAGGTGACCGAAGGCTCCGTCCTTTTCCAGGGGAAAGACCTCCTTGCCATGAGCCCGGAGGAGCGTTCATGGGCTGGTATTTTCATGAGTTTCCAGTACCCGGTGGAGATCCCCGGGGTGAGCATCACCAATTTCATGAAGGCTGCGGTCAATGCACGCCGCAAGGCGCAGGGGCTGCCGGAGCTCAAGCCGGGCGAGTTCCTGACTCTGCTACGGGAGAGCATGAACTTCGTCAAGATGAAGCCCGAGTTCGCGCGTCGCGAGGTCAATGTGGGCTTCTCCGGGGGTGAGAAGAAGCGCGATGAGATCTTTCAGATGTCGATGCTCTCTCCGGTGCTGAGCATACTTGACGAGACGGATTCGGGACTGGATGTGGACGCCCTTCGCATCGTGGCTGAGGGGGTGAATGCTCTGCGCACCGCCGATACATCATATATAGTCATCACGCACTATCACCGCTTGCTTGAGTATATAGTCCCGGATGTCGTGCATGTCCTCAAGGACGGGCGTATCGTGGAGACTGCCGGCAAGGAACTGGTGGACAGGATAGAAAAAGAAGGTTACGAGAGCATCAATGGATAAAGTTGTCCTTATAGGCCGGGATGAGGTTCCCGGGCAAATCCGTCTTGCCGCAGGCAAGTCGCTCCGCCTTACGCTCGTCGCCCTGCCCGGCACATCGGAAGACGTGTCGATGGAGGTGGACATAGACGGTGAAGGCTGCGAGGTGGATATCGCGGGTCTGTATTTGTGTCGCGCAGACGAGCGGCTTTCCGTCAATGTACTTGTGCGCCACAACAGCGGCGGCAGCATATCGCGCCAGAACTTCAAGGGCATAGCCGGAGGGAATTCCCGTGCCGCGTTCGACGGACTGATATATGTGGCTCCGGGAGCACAGAAGACAAAGGCTTATCAGGAGAACCATACCATACTTCTCTCCGACACGGCCAAGGTCGAGTCGAGGCCGCAGCTCGAGATATACGCAGATGACGTGGAGTGCTCGCACGGCTGCACCTCCGGTTTTCTGAACATGGAAGAGCAGTTCTACATGCGTTCAAGGGGTATTCCGGAGGATGAGGCCAAGCACCTTCAGATGGTGGCTTTTCTCGCACCGATCGTCTCCCGCCTGCCGGAAGACCTTGCAAGTCAAGTGTATGACAGTATATCCTGATGTCAAGATAAACCTCGGGCTGCATGTGCTGCGGCGCCGTCCGGACGGTTATCACGATCTGGAGACGCTGTTCGTGCCGTTCCGTGGAATGGGGGACCGGATAGACATAGAGGAGTCTGACAGGGCCTCAATTGAGATTATCGGCGGAGATTGGAATCCCGAGACGGATCTTTCCTGGCGCGCATATCGTCTGCTCTCGGAAGAGTTCGGACTTCCTCCGCTACGGATTGTTCTGCACAAGTCGGCTCCGGTGGGGGCCGGTCTCGGTGGAGGCTCTGCTGATGCCGCGTTTACCCTCAAGGCACTCAATTCCATGTTCTCCCTTGGACTTGATGAGGCGGGGTTGGCTTCACGTGCGGCGATGCTCGGCTCGGACTGTCCGTTCTTCATTTACGACCGTCCGATGTTCGGGGAGGGCAGGGGAGAAGTCCTGACCCCCTGGGGGATAGACCTTTCAGGATATGAAATCAGAGTCGAGGTGCCGCAGGGAGTGAAAGTGAGCACGAAAGAGGCATATTCCGGGCTTGAACTCAGCCGCGCCGGGGCGCGTGTACAGTTGAAGGAGGCCCTTTCCCGTCCGGTCGAGGAGTGGAGAGGGGTGGTCACTAATGATTTCGAGCAGTCGGTCTTCGCATCCCATCCGCAGATAGCAGCGCTCAAGGAGCAGTTCTATGCCGAAGGTGCCGTCTACTCCTCCATGTCCGGCTCAGGCTCCGCGGTCTTCGCCCTTTTCAGAAAATAGTTATATTCGCAATATAAAGTATAGTGATATGCAGACTAACCAGTATTACAAGAATGCGGCCCTTTCCAGGCTGAAGGGCAACTGGTCGCCGGTTGTGGTGGCGACGATTGTGTTTATTCTTATTTCGGTGATATGCTCAAGCAGCAACCTGGCAGGCGGCTCAGATAGCGGGATGTCGCTCCCTGTGGCCAATGTCCTCGCCATGTCTGGGGTGAGCTTCGTCCTTGCCGTGTTTGTGATAGGGCCGGCCAGTGTGGGATATGCCAACTCCCTGCTGCTCATGTACCAGACCGGCAACACCGCAGTGACCGGCAATATGTGGAACCTCACCACTGACAATTATATCCACAAGATGCTGGGCTATCTCTGCATGTCCGTGAAGATCATGCTGTGGTGTCTGCTGCTTTTCATCCCCGGGATCGTGATGAGTTTCGCCTATGCGCTGACTCCTTACATATTGCAGGAGCGGCCGGAACTGTCGGCCTGGGAGGCGAGCACGCGCAGCCGTGAGATGATGAAAGGCCATAAGTTCGACCTTTTCTATCTGTACCTCAGCTTTATAGGCTGGTTCATCCTGTCGATTCTCACTTGCGGGATAGGCTTCATCTGGCTGATACCTTATATGCAGATGAGCGTGGCCGCGTTCTATGAGGATCTCAAGGCGGAGACGACCATAGTGCTCGGCTGATAAATGTCACCTAAGGCGGCAGGACTGTCTGATAACAGCAGGAGAATAGCGAAAAACACTCTCCTGCTGTATTTTCGTATGCTCCTGCTGATCCTGATCGGCCTGTTCACCTCGCGTGTCGTGCTCGATGCGCTGGGGGTTGAGGATTACGGAGTCTATAACGCCGTCGGCGGGGCTGTCACCCTGTTCACTTTCATCTCAGCGTCCATTTCGTCTGCCATAAGCCGCTTCATCTCGTTTGAACTCGGCAGGGGGGACGAGGAGAAGTTGAGGCGAGTGTTCTGCGCCGGGGTAGTCATCCAGCTGGTGCTGTCGGCAGTCATAATATTGCTGGTGGAGACACTCGGCATGTGGTTCCTCAGGGAGAGGATGGTCCTGCCGGAGGGCCGGGAACGGGCGGCAGAAACGGTGCTTCACTGCTCTCTGGGTGTGTTGGTCTTCAATCTTCTTTCCGTGCCGTACAATGCCACGATCGTCTCGCATGAGAAGATGTCGGCGTTTGCCATCATCAGCCTTGTCGAGGCCGGACTCAAGCTCATGGTGGCTCTGCTTCTGTATGTCTCTGTGTTCGACAAGCTTGAGACTTACGCCTTGCTGATGCTCGCCGTGGCCGTGGTGGTGCGCAGCGCGTATTCCCTGTATTGCCGCAGGCATTTTCCCGAGAGCCGTGGCAGGCTGGCGGTGGACTGGCCTCTGGTCAGGGAGATGTCCGGGTTTGCGGGATGGAGTTTTTTCGGGACGAGCGCTTATGTGTTCAATACGCAGGGGGTCAATCTTGTTGTCAATCTCTTCTTCGGTGTGGCTGTCAATGCTGCCCGAGGGGTGGCCGCACAAGTGGAGGGCATAGCGCGGCAGTTCGTCTCCAATTTTCTGACTGCCATCAACCCGCAGATTACCAAGTCCTGGGCGTCTGGAGATAAGGAATACAGTTTTGAACTTGTCCGCAAAGGTGCAAAGTATTCGTATCTGGTGATATTGGCTTTCTTCATCCCGCTGCTTTTCGAGGCGGAGACAGTGCTCGGGATTTGGCTTGTTGAGGTGCCGGCGATGGCCGCTCAGTTTGTGAAGTTGTCCCTGGGAGGGCTTCTTGTGGATCTGACGGGAAATTCGCTGTTGACATTGGTTCTAGCATCCGGGAAAGTCCGTAAATACTATCTTGTTACGGGACTGGTGTCATATATGTGTCTTCCTCTGGTGTGGCTTGCTTTCAAGGCGGGTGCCCCGGCATGGTGGGCGTATGCGGTGTTCATCGTGATATATTTCGCCGTGCTGGTGCTGCGGCTCTTGCTTGTCCGCTCACGGACAGGCTTTCCTCTCGGGAGGTTCTTCCGGTCTGTGGTTCTGCCGCTTGCTGCGGTGAGCGCCGTCTCGCTTGTCCTGCCATGTCTGGTGCATCACTTCCTTCCGTCCGGGTTTGTAAGGGTTTTGCTGGTGTGCCTTGCAGCATGGGGATCCATGGCAGTGTCGGTGTTTGTGGTGGCACTCACTCCCGGGGAGAGGGCGTTCGTCACGAGGAAATTCGGACGCGGGCATTTCCCTGACAAGATCGCCATAGAAGACTCATATTTCGAGGCTATGGGACGCCGTCCGGATCTTCGCAACCCCCTCAGATACACGGAGAAACTCCAGTGGCAGAAGCTCCATGACCACAATCCGCTGTATCATGTCCTGGCCGACAAGGCGGAGGTCAAGTCCCACGTGGCGGAACTGATAGGAGAGGAACACGTCATCCCGATGCTTGGCGTTTGGGAAAGGGTTGAGGACATAGACTGGGATTCCCTCCCGGAGCGCTTTGTTCTCAAATGCACCCACGACAGCGGTAGCACGATGGTGTGTATGGACAAAAAATCATTTGACAGGTCCGGTGCCTGCCGGAGGTTGAGGGAGTGTATGGGCAAGAGATATTGGATGCGTGACCGGGAGTGGGCCTATAAGGGCATACGCCCGAGAATTATAGCTGAGAAATATATGGGAGAAGACATCCGGGACTACAAGTTCTTCTGTTTCAATGGCATGCCGGAGCTGATGTTCGTGGCTTCAGACAGGGCCGACAGGACGGAAGAGACAAAGTTCGATTTCTTCGACATGGATTGGCGGCATCTCGACATACGCAACGGGCATCCCAACGCCCCGGTGCCTCCTGCGCGCCCGGAGCATTTTGAGGACATGAAAATTCTTGCCGCGACACTCTCACACGGCATCCCGCAGGTGAGGATGGACTTTTATGAGATAGACGGTCGGGTCTATTTCGGGGAATATACATTTTATCACTGGAGCGGGCTTGTGCCTTTTGAACCTGATGAGGCCGATTTTCGTATAGGTGAACTCTATAAGATAAGATGAGAACTGTTGTATATACTTGTATAATAGGTGGGTATGATACTCTTCTCCAGCCTGCGGAGCCTGCGGCGGACTTCGATTATGTCTGCTTTGTGGGAAAGGGCGAGAAGACGGCAGAGAAGGTCGGGGTATGGCAGATATGCGAATTTGACTGCGGCATAAGCGATCCCGGTCTGAGGTCACGCTACCCGAAGATGCATCCTCATATACTGCTGTCTGATTATGACGCATCCCTGTGGATTGACGGCAATATCGAAGTGCTTGATGATTCTCTGTGGCGTGCTGTGCGCATCAAGGAAGCCGCCGGCGTGAAATACAGCGGAGTGGCGCATCCCAGCCGTACGGATGTGTTCCAGGAGGCGAGAATGTGCTACAACATGCACTATATATCTGCTCCGCAGCTGTTGAAAGTCTGGGTATGGCAGTATCTCCATGGGATGCGCAGGGGCTCCGGCTTGATGGAGAACAACATAATATTCCGTCAGCACAATGATGCGGATGTCATAGTTTTGGACGGGATGTGGTGGCGGTGCGTGATGAGCATAGCGCGCAGGGATCAGCTTTCTCTCATGCCCTGTCTGCGCCGTTGCGGAATCCCGAGGGACTACCTCCTGCCGCGGGCGCAGAACAGCCGCAACCATCCGGGCCTCAGATATTTGCCTCATAAATAAATAATCACTATCTTTGCCCCTCGTGTCCCTCGGGTAGGGACGATCAAGGTTTAATTTTTTAAAAACAGATTCACAATGGCTGTTAAAATTCGCTTGCAGCGCCACGGAAAGAAGAATTTCGCATTCTTCCACATTGTAGTGGCAGATTCTCATTCACCACGTGACGGTCGCTTCATCGAGCAGATCGGCTCTTACAACCCTAACACCAACCCTGCGACCATCGTTCTCAATGCAGAGCGCGCACTTGCATGGATCAAGGTAGGTGCAGAGCCGACTCTCACTGCCCGCCGCATCCTCTCTTATGAGGGAGTGCTCCTCCGTCATCACCTCGACGGCGGTGTAGCCAAGGGTGCTCTCACCCAGGCTGAGGCCGACAAGAAGTGGAACGACTGGAAGGCTCAGCGCGACGCCAAGATCGACGCCAAGAAGAACGCTCTCAAAAACAGCGACATCGAGGCCAAGAAGGCTGCCAAGGCTGAGGAAGTCAAGGTGAACGAGGCACGCGCCGAGGCTCTCCGCAAGAAGGCTGAGGAGCTCGCCGCAAAGCAGGCCGCCGAGGCTGCCGCAGCTGCACAGGCTGAGGCTCCTGCAGAGGAGGCCGCTGAAGCTCCGGCCGAGGCGTAATGCTGAGGATCGCAAAGATTCTTAAATCCAACGGCACCGATGGCGGACTCCTGATTGGGCTTTTCGACATCGATGTGGAGGAAATCGACCTCAAGGAACCGGTGTTCATCGAATTCGATGGACTGCCGGTTCCTTTCTTTTTTCAGGACATCCAGACCAAAGGCTCGTCCAAGGCCATAGTGCATCTCAATGATGTTCTTGATCTTGCGGACGCAGAAGAAATGGTGGGGAGAGATGTCTGGATGGAAGGCGAGACAGAGGAAGATGCCGGGACGGACATCATAGGCTGGACTGTGCTCTGCCGGGGCGAGAAGCTTGGAGAAGTGACAGATATTGAGCCTATTCCCGGCAATTTCTGCATATACGTGGGGGAGAGTCTTCTCCCGCTTCACGAAGATTTCATAATATCGGCCGATCCTCAGACGCGGACTCTGGATCTGGATCTGCCGGAAGGCCTTCTGTGATATGGAGACAGCCCCTGAGGTGAGTATAGTCATAGTCTGCATGGACAGGCTGGATAATCTGTATCCTTGTCTGCACAGCCTCAGGGAGCATACTGTGTCTGTCTCTTATGAGACTCTCGTGGTGGCATACCGTTTTTCGGGAGACAATCTGGCGAAGGTCCGGGCTGATTTCCCTTGGGTGGAGTTTGTGGAGAGCCGGCAGACGCGCGGTTTTTCGGAGAACAACAATCTGGCCCTGTGCCGTGCCCGGGGCAGGTTCTGCTTCATCCTCAACGACGATACCGAAATCCGCGAGGATGTCATCGGGGCTCTCGTAGCCGACTTCGGAAGGCTTCCGGAGAGTGCCGCCATCGTGACCCCGCGCCTTGTCAATGCTGACCTTTCGCTCCAGCTCTGCGGGAGGCCACCGTATCCTGCACGCAATTATGTCCTTCAGCAGTGGCATCTGCACTCTGAGCCGAAGGACGACACGGTCGGGAGGACCCCGCTCACGGGGCAGGTGTTCCGCACATCCAATATTTCGGGGGCTGCGTTTCTGATAAGGACGGAGATATTCCGCGATCTCGGGTGGTTTGATGAGCGCTATTTCTTCACGCCGGAGGACATCGCCCTCTCCACGCTGGCCCGCAGCAGGGGGTACGGCGTGTATGTGGATGCCGCGGTGGCGGTGGTGCACAAGTGGCGCACCACCGCCGGCAGGCTTTCGCCTGCCGTACGGCCTTCGGCCGTCCGCGGCTCCCTCATCTTCTTCAGCGGAGGCTCGCCGCTCAAGTATTTCGCACTGGCCCTCGGGGTGTGGACTGCAGAATTTTCCAAATACATTAAGGCTGCGCTTCGCTGCCGTCTCCGCCCCTCGGAGCAGAACCGCATCAAGAAGCTGACTTTCCGCAACATCTGCCGCAGCATCTTCACCCGCCGCAGCCCGAAAGAGATATTCATCAGATATTCCGATTGACAGATGCCGAAAGTTCTTGCTATAGTCGTGACCTACAATGCGATGAAGTGGGTTCAGACTTTCAGGGCACTACGGTGATGTCGCTTGAACATGTGTAAGTAATATGGCAGAAAAGAACAACATACCGCAGTTCGTGAACAGCGATTCTTTCATGGCTGATAGAAACTATGTCAAGTGGTTGTCCGGCTTGAAAAAACGCTACCGTATGGCACAACTTAAAGCTGCCGTCAAAGTGAATAAGGAAATGCTCAAATTCTACTGGAGTTTGGGCGAGGACATTTGCGAGAAGCAGAGACAATATAAGTGGGGAGCAAAGGTTATTGACAGGCTCAGTCTTGATATGCGCTCGGAATTCCCTCAGAGTGAGGGCTTTTCCAGAACCAACTTGTATGATATCAAACGATGGTTCGCGTTCTATTCACGCCAAATAGAATTTGTCCACCAAGTTGGTGGACAAATACAGAAGTTGGATAATTCCAATACTCCTGTCCCGGAGATTCTGCTCTGTGTGCCTTGGAGGCACCAAACGGTCATTGTTTCCAAGTGCGACACGATAAACGCCGCAATGTTCTATCTTAACAAGGTGGTTGAAAGCAATATGAGCCGTACAGAGTTGGAGAATGTGATCAAGGCTCAACTATACGAACATGCAGGCAAGTCAGTGAATAACTTTGATGTTGCGCTGCCACGACCACAAAACGCATTGGCAACAGAAATTATAAAGGATCCTTACAAGTTGGATTTCTTCTCGTTGCCAAACAAGTTCAGTGAAATGGATTTGGAGAATAAATTAGCCACAAACATCACCCGTTTTCTTTTGGAACTGGGTAAAGGGTTTGCTTATGTCGGTCGGCAGATGGAACTTGACACGCCAAGCGGAAAGTCTTACTTCCCCGACATGGTTTTCTATCATACCCGTCTGAAATGCTATGTGGTGATAGAACTGAAAATAGTGGATTTTATACCTGAGTTCATTGGTAAATTGAATTTCTACGTTTCGGCTGCTGATGAATTGCTTAGAGGTGAAGGGGACAATCCAAGCATTGGCATTCTTCTTTGCAAAGACAAGGATTCATCTGTTGTGGAATGGTCTCTGCGCGGTATCACTACTCCTTTAGGTGTGGCAAGTTATCAGTTGCAGGAGGTCTATGAACGGACATTGCTGGAAATTAAGGATCAAGAATAACATATATGGCGAAGGTGTTGGCTATAGTCGTGACCTACAATGCGATGCGGTGGGTGGACAAGTGTCTTGGCAGTCTTTTCTCCAGTCGTTTGCGCCCGGATGTCCTTGTCGTGGACAATGGTTCCTCTGACGGGACGCGCGAATATGTCCGCAGCCAGTTTCCCGAGGCGGAGTTGATTCTCTCCGACGGCAATCCCGGCTTCGGAGTGGCCAACAATATCGGGTTGCGCCTTGCCTTGGAGCGGGGATATGATTTTGCCTACCTTCTTAATCAGGACGCCTGGGTCGAAAAGGACACCATCTCGACCCTTGTGGCTGCGGCCCGTCCTGACTTCGGTATTTTGAGCCCGGTGCAGAACGATGCTTCCGGGCGGCTTGACGCACAGTTTGCCCGTAAATGCTCGCGCAGTCTCAAGGCTGCCGCAGTTGTGGCTCCGGACTCGCGGCTAGTGGTGGATGTCCCGTTCGTGATGGCGGCGCACTGGCTTGTCTCGCGCAAGGCTCTTCAGGAGGTCGGAGGATTCTCTCCGGCATTTTCCCAGTACGGGGAGGATGACAATTATATCGACCGTCTGCACTGGAGGGGACTGCGCTGCGGAGTTGTCCCGGCTGCGAAGGCTGTCCACGACCGCGCCGGCAGGAAAACACCTCGGGAGAAGAGAATGAGGCTGAAGTGCATCGCCGTCGTGGTCCGGCTCAGTGACCCGGGGCGTTGCTGGCTGTGGAGGAGACTGACATGGCCGTTTGAGCTTGCCGGCATGTCGCTCAAGAATTTTTCCCTCATCCCGCTCCGTTTCATCCCGGAGCTGCGCGCCCGTATCCCGGAGCTACGCCGCCTGCGCAAGGAGTCCCGGAGAAAGGGGGCGTTCCTGCGCCAATAAGGCGATAAGAACGTCTGACAAAAATTTCTGATACACCGGAATCCTTGTTTTAGGCGTGTCTACGGTATATTTGCATCAAAACACTAATACCGATGACAAGTATCAGAAAATTCATTTTCGCATCCTCCCTGCTCGCCACATTGTGCTGTAGCGGCGCTTTCGCCCAAGAGGGAGACACTGCCCTCGAGAACTACTTCATGACATCTGCCGAGGTGACTCCTGACGCTGACGGTTTCATAGGCCGCTGGCTCTTGCTTGAGCCTATCAGCAAACCCAACCGCACCAATACCGTCTTTACGGACAGTTACCTGCGCGAGGCGTTCTACACCGAGTATTTTTCGGGACAGTTCACCGCCGTGCCTAAACCGGGCTCCAAAGTCAAGGTCGGAAAACAAAGCCTCACCTGGCATGCCTTTGACAGCAAGTTGTATAATGTGAAGCTGTTCCGCTTCGCAAGCAATCTCAAAACGGATGTCTACGGGGTGCTGTTCTGGGCCGTGACGGTCATCAACTGCCCGGAGGACATGGAAGTCAGGCTTGCTGCCGGCTCCAACTCCGCTTCAATGTGGTGGCTCAACGGAGAAGAGGTTCTCCTTCTCTCTGGAGACAGGCGCATGGTGATGGACGACGGCATGTCCGGAAAAATCACCCTCAAGAAAGGCAAGAACATCCTCCGCGGCGCGGTGATCAACGGTCCGGGAATGAGCGACTTCTGCGTGCGCTTCCTTGATGCCGACCTCAATCCGGTCAAGAACATAACCATATCCAACAAATAAGCATACCCTTACGATGAAAAAAATACTGATGGGGGCTGTAGCCCTCGCCTCTTTGGTGTCCATGTCCGGTGTGGCCTCTGCCCAGAGCAGCACTTCCCGCAGCGGCAAACCGTTTATCCATGACCCGTCCACGATAATGCTCTGTGACGGCAAATATTACACTTTCGGCACCGGCGGCGGAGGCCTGATCTCCGAGGACGGCTGGCTCTGGAACGGAGGTGCCGTGCGCCCGGGCGGCGGCGCTGCGCCTGACGCCATCAAGATCGGAGACCGTTATCTCATCGCATACAGTGCGACCGGAGGCGGACTTGGCGGTGGACATGCAGGCAGAGTGCTGACGATGTGGAACAAGACACTTGATCCGAATTCTCCGGATTTCAAATACACTGAGCCGATCGAGGTCGCCAGTTCCCTCGTGGATGAGGACTGCGATGCTATTGACGCGGGTCTCCTGCTTGATCCGACTGACGGCAGGCTGTGGCTCACTTACGGCACATATTTCGGCTTCATCCGTCTTGTGGAGCTCGACCCGGCTACCGGTGCGAGGGTTGAGGGCAACGAGCCGGTAAACGTAGCCATCGACTGTGAAGCCACGACTCTTATGTACCGCAACGGCTGGTACTACCTTCTCGGCACCCACGGCACCTGCTGCGACGGTGCGAATTCAACCTACAATATAGTAGTGGGCCGTTCGCGCAAGGTCACGGGGCCTTATCTTGACAATGTGGGGCGCGACATGCTCCGCGGAGGCGGCAAGATGGTGCTTGCGGCGCACGACAGGGTCACCGGCCCGGGACATTTCGGACGTTACATCGAAGAGGAGGGAGTGGAGAAGATGTCCTGCCACTTCGAGGCAGACCTCGACAGGAGCGGCCGCAGCGTGCTCGGTATCCGTCCTCTGCTCTGGAAGAACGACTGGCCTGTGGCCGGAGAGCTTTTCAAGGACGGCACCTACGAGATCGAGTCCGAGCGCAGGGGCTACGCCCTTGAACTTGCCGTGGACTTCGTCCGTATGGCTGGCGGAATGCGCGGCTTCTGGCGCAACAACGACGAGCCGGAGGTCATCGTCGAAGACCAGAAACTCGAAGATGTTATCGGGACTTGGCCGGAGGGCAATATCGATGTGCGTATCGGCGACTACATGTTCCGACCTCATCAGAAGTGGACCGTCACGGCTGTCCCGGATGCCGGAGGATACCTCGGCGCTCCTTATTATAAGATCGTGATCGAAGGCACCGAGCGCGCTCTAGCGGCTGCAGAAGGTGCGGAACTTGTGACCGTTCCTCAGTTCACCGGAGCGGCCGAGCAGCTCTGGAGGATAGAGCAGCTCACTGACGGCACCTACCGTATAATGCCTAAGAGCGTCCCTGGTACGGATGAGAAATATGCTCTCATCTCCATCGCCGACAGCACCCCGGCCCTCGGCAAGTTCGACATGGGCAGCGACAATTCCAAGTGGAATTTCCGCAATCACTGATTCATCTCGTAAACAACATCATGAGGGGCTGGCCAAATCTTGGCCGGCCCCTTTTAAGATTCTGTGCTTCTTAGATCGGGAGAGTCTTCTCGCGCAGCCATTCTGTAATCTCCACCGGGAGCATCGGGCCGAGGGTCCGGTAGACCCGTTCATTGTAGGCGTTCAGCCATTCCAGCTCGTCTTTGTCAAGCAGGGACGTTTCCAGCGCGGACGTATCGAAGTGGCAGAGAGTCAGAGTCTCGAATTTGAGCCATCTTCCGAAGTCGTTGCAGCCGTCCGCTACGCAGAGCAGAAGATTTTCGTGCCTTACGCCATGCAGGCCTTCACGGTAGATTCCCGGTTCGTCTGATATGATCATCCCCGGTTCAAGCGGGATCGGGTTGAGGTTCTGCCGTATGTCCTGCGGGCCTTCGTGAACTCCGAGGAAGAATCCTACTCCATGTCCTGTGCCGTGCCCGAAGTTCCGTTTGCTCTTCCAGAGCGGCTCTCTTGCCAGCGCGTCAATCCTGCACCCCGGCGTCCCTTCCGGGAATACCGCCATGGCAAGAGCTATGTGCCCTTTCAGTACGAGCGTATAGTCCTCCCTTTCGAGCGGGGTGCATTTCCCGAGAGGTACGGTGCGTGTTATGTCTGTTGTCCCGAGGGTGTATTGTCCGCCGGAGTCACACAGATACAATCCGCAGTCCTTCAGCACCGGAGCGTCTTCTTTAGGAGTCATGTAGTGGGGAAGTGCGGCGCCCGGTCCGTAGGCGGAAATGGTCTCGAAACTGTCGCCGCGATATTCTCCGATACAGGCTCTGAGACTTCCGAGTTTCAGGGCGGCCTTCCGTTCGTCTATCTCCATCCCGGCATCTACGGATTTTTCCAGCCAGTAGAGGAATCTTTCCATCGCCAGCCCGTCCTTGACGTGGATTTCCTTCATGGATTCGATTTCGTCCGGGTTTTTGACCGCCTTCCACAGACCGACCGGACTTGTCATGTCCACGATGGCGTTGCCTCTGGCCGCCAAAGAGGAGAAGATGTCGAAATTAAGCTTGCTGCTGTCTATGCAGAGCTGTCCCTGCACCTCTTCTCCGATATAGTCGATGTCCGTGTACGGAAGCGCCTCTATGCCTTCGGCTTCGAGGATGCTTAGTGTAGCCCGCGTCTCCGGATCCTCTACATCTCCTTTGAGCACATACCACAGTGCTCTGTCTTCCGTCACCAGCAGATAGCTGATGACCAGTGGATTATATTCTATGTCTGAGGCTCTTACATTGAGTGTCCAGGCTATCTCGTCAAGCGCGGTGAGGAGAATTCCGCCGTACTGCCTGTCCCGCAGAAATGTCCGTACCCGTTCGAGCTTGCTAGCCCGGGCTTCTCCTGTCTGCACTGTAAAGATTGGCGTCTGAGGAACCTGTGGCCTGTCTGTCCAAAACCTGCCCAGCATGTCCGGTACACTGACCACCGTTCCCGGCAGGCTGGAGGCGAAGTCCGCGCTGACGCAGTAGCCGTCTACCGCCACGATGCAGTCTTCTCCCAGTTGCCCCCTGAGCCATTCCGGTATAGGCACCTCTTCCGGCACTCTCGTCTTGTGCAATTCCACTCCGCTGCCTTCCAGCTGTCTTACTGCCTGGATAAAATATCTGCTGTCGGTCCAGAGCCCCGCATGGTCGGCCGTGACGACAACGTCACCGGCTTCTCCCGTGAAGCCGCACAACCATTCTACCTGTTTCCATCTGTCGGCCGGGTACTCGCTGCCGTGCGGGTCGGAACCAGTGATTATCACAGCGTCCCACCCCTTGGAGCGCATCATTTCACGGAGCGCCCCGATTCTGGAAGAAAAGATGTTCATCGTTTTTCGAGATACTTACGGGCAAATATACTATTTTTGTATGTTATGAAGATAGGGAACATCGATCTCGGGGAGAAACCTCTGCTTCTGGCTCCGATGGAGGACATCACGGACGCCTCTTTCCGCCTGCTCTGCAGAGAGCAGGGGGCTGATATGGTCTATACCGAGTTCATCCCTTCTGACGGGCTTATAAGGGATGCCTCCAAGGCTCTGGCCAAGCTCCGCACGTATGACGAAGAGGCTCCGGTGGGCATACAGATCTATGGGCACATTCCGGAATCCATGGTGGATGCGGCGCGGATGGCCGACAGGGCCGCAGAACTTGTCGGAGGCCACGGAGCGGATGTGATTGACATCAACTTCGGCTGCCCGGTGACAAAGATTGCCGGACGGGGGGCCGGCTCCGGGATGATGCGCTATCCCGACAAGATGGTCGCCATCACCAAGGCTGTGGTTGAGGCTGTGGACAAGCCGGTCACGGTCAAGACCCGTCTCGGATGGGACGAGAATTCCAAGATAATAGTCGAACTCGCCGAGCGCCTTCAAGATGTGGGTATCAGCGCCCTCACCGTGCACGGGCGCACGCGTTGCCAGATGTACAAGGGGGCGGCCGACTGGACGCTGATCGGGCAGATCAAGAGCAACCCGAGGATCCATATTCCAATCATCGGCAACGGCGACATCACCGATGGCCCCTCCGCAGCTGCGGCATTCGAACGCTACGGCGTGGACGGGATAATGATCGGGCGTGCCACTTTCGGACACCCGTGGATATTCCGGGAGATTAAATATTATATGGAGCACGGAGAGAAGATGCCGGAACCTTCCGTGCGGGAGAAAGTCGAGCTGGCGAAGCGCCATCTTGCCCTTTCTCTGGCGCAGAAAGGGGAGCCTCGGGGCATTTATGAGATGCGCAGGCATCTGTCCTGCTACTTCAAAGGCCTGCCGGACTTCAAAGAGACGCGCATGAAGATGGTCACGACTCTGGACAAGGACGAGCTTTACTCTATTTTGGATTATATTTGCATGCGATATGACGATTGACAGGATCATTCTGTTTCCCTATTATCTGAGTCTGAAGTTGCGGGACAGGTTCTATAGAAGACGCGAAGATAAACTTTTCACGCCTGAAGTGCCTTCCGTGTGTGTCGGAAACATCACCGCCGGTGGCACGGGAAAGACCCCTCATGTGGAGATGATTCTCGGGATGCTTCTCGAGAGTCCGGAGTGGAAGGAGCGGAACATCGCTGTGCTCTCCAGAGGCTACATGCGGGAAAGTAAAGGCTTTCAGCAGGTTACAAAAGACGGCAGCGCAGCTCTTTTTGGGGATGAACCGGTGCAGATAAAGAAGAAGTTTCCCGAGGTTACGGTAGTTGTGGACAAGAACAGGGTCGAGGGCTGCACGCTTCTGTGTGATCCTTCAAGGCTCAACTCCAAGCGTTATTCCAAATGTTGGGACAAGAACTTCCCGGAAGTTGACTACATCGTGCTTGATGATGCATTCCAGTACCGGAAACTCCGTCCTGCGCTGAACGTTGTGCTCGTGGATTGGGGCCGGCCTGTTTTCCGGGACAGCCTGCTGCCGTTCGGACGGCTGCGTGATCTCAAGGAGCGGATGTATGATGCGGATATCCTGATTGTCACCAAGTGTCCTCCTGACCTTGATGACAACGCCAAGGCAGCGTTCGTGCTTTCGCAGGGCTTCTCTTCATTTGATGCTGCGACCTGCCGGGCAGTATGTCCGGACGGGAAAGAACTTATTGTGCTATTTTCGTGTATCAGCTATGCTCAGATCCATGGTGTCTACCCGGAGACGGAGCCGCGTTATGTCTATGCCAAGAAGGCGATTCTGGTAAGCGGGATCGCCAAGGACGCACCTCTTCGCAATTATTTGAGTGACTTCTACAAGATAGCCAAAAGATTCAGTTTTCCTGATCACCATAAGTACACATGGTCAGATATCAACGCAGTAAAGTCGTCTCTTCGCAAAAATCCTACTGCCGCCATCATTACGACTGAAAAAGATGTGCAGCGGCTGCTTGATTTCAGCGGGATGCCGCCAGAGATCCGCCAAAGGCTGCTGGTCGCTCCGATAGAAGCAAAATTCCTCTCCGAGAGGGAGAGGAATCTGTTCTATGAAAAAATTGTAGGCCTCAAGGCTATACGGTCATGATGTCCTTTTCCTTGGCTGCCACTAGTTCGTCTACTGCTTTCACCTTCTTGTCGGTGAGTTTCTGAATTTCTGTCTCAGCCTCTTTCTGTGTGTCCTCAGGAAGCCCGTCGTTTTTCTGGGCTTTCTTCAGCAGATCCATACCGTCCCTGCGTGCGTTGCGGACCACTATCTTGGCGTTTTCGCCTGCACCCTTCGCTTTCTTGATAAGCTCCTTGCGGCGGTCTTCCGTCAAGGCAGGCACTGTGCAACGGATGACTTCCCCGTTGTTCTGAGGTGTGAATCCGAGGTTGGCGTCTATGATGGCTTTCTCAATCTTCGGAATCATGCTCTTTTCCCATGGCTGGATGGCCAGGGTCTTGGCGTCAGGTGCGGTTATTGAGGCTACCTGCGGCACCGGAGTGGGCGTGCCATAATAGTCTACTGTAACATTGTTGAATATCAACGGGTTGGCCTTTCCTACCCTGAATGACTTGAGGTCCTCTTCGAGGAAGCGTACAGCCTCGTCCATCTTGGACTCGGTCTGATTGATGATTTCGATGGCTTTATCTGTCAACATTGTCTGATGTGTTTATGCGTGTACTGTCGTGCCTATCTTCTCGCCGTTGAGGACCCTGGCCAGATTGCCTTTCTCCTCTACATTGAACACTATGATAGGTACCGGACCCTGTTCGCAGAGGGCGAATGCCGTAGCGTCCATGACCTTGAGGTGGTCGGAGAGGGCTTTGGTGAAAGTGAGTTCTTCGTACTTGACGGCATCCGGATGCTTTTCCGGATCGGCTGTATAGACCCCGTCTACGCGCGTGCCTTTGAGAAGGGCGTCTGCCCCGATTTCAAGAGCGCGGAGAGCAGCCCCCGAATCGGTGGTGAAGAACGGGTTGCCGGTGCCTCCCGAGATGAGCGCGACTCCGCCGTCTTCGAGCAGGGAGACAACCTCTTCTTTTCTATAATAATGTGCGATAGGGGTCATCGGGGTGGCTGTGAACACTTCGGCTTTCAGACCTTCTGACCTGAGGGCGCATGCGAGGCCGAGGGAGTTGATCACTGTGGCCAGCATACCCATGCGGTCGCCTGTGATCCTGTCGAATCCGGATCCGAGGCCCTGAAGCCCGCGGAAGATGTTGCCGCCTCCGTTGACTATCGCGACCTGATGACCGGCTTTCACTGCGGCTGCTATTTCTTTTGCGTATCTTACCAGGCTTTCTGAATCAATGCCCTTGCCTGACGGGCCTCCGAGGCTTTCGCCGCTAAGTTTCAGCAATACTCTCATATCCGAATGTTTGGGAAACAAATGTATTTGAAAATTATGAAACTTGCAAGATTAGAATTATATTTGCAGCCCCGTACAACGATTAAATATTGTAACAATGTTCATATTCAATTCTTCAATCGGCAAGAAATTCATCCAGGCGGTGAGCGGTGCTTTCCTTATTCTGTTCCTGCTCCTGCACGGTACTATCAACTTCTTCTCCGTGATTGACTCGTTCACGGGCAAGTTCGGCAGCGTCGCGGCGGACGATAAGCTTTTCAGCGCTGGAGACGGTCTCTTCAAGCTCGGGTGCGACTTCATGTCCACTCCGGTGATTTCAATCATGGTTCCTGTTCTGGCGCTCGGCTTCCTTGTACATATCGTATACGGCTGCTGGCTTACCGCCAAGAACATTTCTGCGCGCGGCGGATACAAGCGCTATGAGGTGGCCTCCAGGGCTGCCACTGATTCATGGTCTGCACGCAACATGTTCGTGCTCGGTATCGTCATCCTCGGCGTGCTCTTCTTCCACCTCTTCCACTTCTGGGCGAAGATGCAGCTTCCGGAGATGTTCGGCATAGGCAATTATGAGGACAACCCTTATCTGCTGCTGACCATGGTGTTCGGCAACTGGTGGGTGCTCGCGATATACCTTGTATGGTTCGCCGCCATCTGGTTCCATCTTACACACGGCTTTTGGAGCATGTTCCAGACAGTGGGCTGGGACGGCAGCGTGTGGTTCAAGCGCGTCAAGGTGATAGGCGTGGTGGTCGTCACCATCATCTGTCTCCTCTTTGTCTCCGTGGCCATCAACGCTTTCGTGCAGGCCAACTTTATCGCCTGAGGATAAGGAAGTTTTTGATTTGACAAAATATTTACGTATCTTTGCGACCCCTATTTTGTGTAGGGATCGCAATTTTTTATTAACTATTTTAAGATCAAGACAGTGGACACACAAAGCTACAAGACAGTATCGCTCAACGCAGCGACTGTGGACAAGAAGTGGGTTGTCATTGACGCGACAGATCTCGCGCTTGGTCGTCTTGCGTCCCGTGTGGCGCTTGTCCTCAGGGGCAAGACCAAGCCGGGCTACACCCCTCACGTGGACTGCGGTGACAATGTCATCGTCGTCAATGCTGAGAAAGTCGCTCTCGGTGGCAAGAAGATGACCGATCGTGTTTACGTTCGTTACACCGGATATCCTGGTGGACAGCGGTTCACGACACCGAAGGAGATCCTCGCGACTCGACCTGCCGAACTCGTCAGGAGAGCAGTGAAGGGTATGCTCCCTAAGACACGTCTTGGTGCAGATCTGCTCAACAACCTGTATGTATATGCAGGCCCGGAGCATCCACACCAGGCACAGACCCCTAAAGAAATCAAGTTGGACGAAATTTAAACAGAGCAAATGGAACAGACACACGCCCTTGGAAGACGTAAGACAGCTGTAGCTCGCGTTTATCTCACTCCCGGCAAAGGCAACGTCACGATCAACGGTCGTGCTCTTGAGGTTTATTTCCCTCTTGAGTCCCTCCAGTATGTCGTGAACCAGCCGTTCGAAGTTACCGGCACTCTCGGCCAGTTCGATGTCAAGGTCACCCTCGTGGGCGGCGGCATCAAGGGACAGGCTGAGGCTGTGCGTCTCGGTATCGCACGCGCCCTCAGTGAGCTTGACAGAGAAGCATATCGTTCGGCGCTCAAGTCTGCCGGTTTCCTCACCCGCGATTCACGCGAGGTAGAGCGCAAGAAACCTGGCCAGCCTGGTGCACGCCGCCGCTTCCAGTTCAGCAAACGTTAGTATACTGCTGATTACGGCACAGCCCGGTTTGAAACCGCTCCCGCAGGAAGGTTGCCGTGCTGCGGAAAAGGCCGGAGACCGGTCAGACCGTTACTCCGCCTTGAAGAAAAGAGACCCCGGAAGGGGACAGTTTACAAAAACAGAAACAGACAGATGTCAAGAACAAATTTCCAGGAATTGCTTGATGCAGGTGTTCACTTCGGCCATCTGGCCAGGAAGTGGAATCCTAAGATGGCTCCGTATATCTTCGACCAGAAGAACGGCATCCACATCATCGACCTGCACAAGACTATCGGCAAGATAGACGAGGCGGCCGAGGAGATGAAGCAGCTTGCAAAGTCAGGCCGCAAGATCCTCTTCGTCGCCACCAAGAAACAGGCAAAGGACATTGTAAAAGAGAAGGCAGCCGAAGTGAATATGCCTTCCATCACCGAGCGTTGGGCCGGTGGTATGCTCACCAACTTCCCGACCATCCGCAAGGCCATCAAGAAGATGTCCGTCATCGACAAGATGAAGGAGGACGGCACTTTTGACAAGCTCGCCAAGAGGGAGCGTCTCCAGATTGACCGCCAGAGGGCCAAGCTAGAGAAGAACCTCGGCTCCATCCGTGACATGAGCCGTCTTCCGTCAGCGCTCTTCGTGGTCGATGTGCAGAAGGAGGCCAATGCAGTCAAGGAGGCCAATCGTCTCAATATCCCGGTATTCGCAATGGTTGATACTTGTTGCGATCCTACCCCTATTGATTATGTGATACCGGCAAATGACGATGCCGTAAACTCTATCGACTACGTTGTGAGCGTACTTTGCAAAGCCATCGAGGAAGGCCTTGCCGAGCGCAAGCTTGAGAAGGACAAGGAAGCTTCAGAGGAAGTCGGTGAAGAGAAGCCGGCTGCAGCCCGCAAGCTCCGTGCCCGCAAGGGAGCCCCGAAGGCCGAGGAGGCTGAGGTGAAGTCCGAGTAAGTTCCATTTATATAGACTGATAAGAATATGGCAATTACAGCAGCAGACGTAATGAAATTACGTAAAATGACTTCTGCGGGAATGATGGACTGCAAGAAGGCACTTGAGGAAGCCGCAGGCGACTTCAACAAGGCCATCGACATCATCCGTGAGAAGGGAAAGCTTGTGGCCGCCAAGAGGGCTGACCGCGAGACTTCCGAGGGTGCGGTAAAGGCACGTGTATCCGGCGACAAGGGCATCCTCGTATGCCTTGGTTGCGAGACTGACTTCGTGAGCCGCAATTCGGATTTCCAGAATCTCGCCGAGGCTATCGCTGACGTGGCCATTGCGCAGTGCCCTGCCGATCTTGAGGCCCTCAAGGCCTGCAAGATGCCTGACGGATATACCGTTCAGGAGGCCGTCGAGGCTCAGACCGGCAAGACCGGAGAGAAGCATGTCCTTGCTTATTATGCACTTGTCGAGGCTCCTTTCGTAGCCCAGTACGTGCACAAGATCAACGGTAAGCTCGGCGCTCTGGTAGGTTTCAACAAGCCTGTACCGGAGGAACTTGCCAAGGGAGTTGTGATGCAGGTCGCATCCATGAACCCTGTCGCCATCTCTGCGGAGGACTGCCCTAAGGACGTACTCGACAACGAGTATCAGGTGGCTGTCCAGAAGACTAAGGAGGAGCAGGTTCAGAAGGCGATCGATGCAGCCCTCAAGAAGGCCGGCATCAATCCTGCCCATGTGGACAGCGAGGAGCACATCGAGTCCAACACCTCCAAGGGTTGGCTCACTCCTGAGCAGGCTGCCCAGGCCCGCGAGATCATCAAGACCGTAGGTGAGCAGAAAGCTGCCAACCTTCCGGCTCAGATGATCGAGAACATCGCCAAAGGACGCGTGCAGAAGTTCCTCAAGGAGCAGACGCTTCTCGAGCAGGAGTATCAGATGAGTGATGACAAGATTTCCGTGAAAGACGCTCTCGCAGCGGCCGACAAGGATATCAAGATCCTCGCTTTCAGGCGTTTCTCACTCAACGACTAATATTTTAGAATATCTTGGAGGGGCGGTCGGTGTTATGCGGATCGCTCCTTTTTTTGAAAAACAGTCATTATGAAGAAATTATTTTTGACTTTATGTGCTGCCGTGATTTGCCTGGCAGCAGGTGCTCAGGCCAATGTCGGTTACAGGCAGGGCTACCGCGGTAGTGTTGAACTTGAGAACATGGTTCTTGTCAACAAGGCACCTGACAACATGTCCGGCATCTCTCTCGTCTCTTCCCACGGCTACAGTTTCGGCAACGGAGTTTTCCTCGGTGGCGGTCTGGCCCTCACCACGGAACTGCGCTACAGGGATTTTGACCGTGCCATGATTTTCGGCGAAGGTAAGTACAATTTCGTATATTCCACGGTAAGTCCGTATGTGCGCCTTCGTACCGGACTGGAGTTCGACAATTGGAGCACGGAGAAGGTCGGAGTATTCTTCTCACCGGCGGTGGGTGTGGATTTCTCGCGCTTTACGATGAGCCTCTCTTACCGTCTGTCCAGTTCACAATGGTATGACTCCGGTGTGCTTAATATCAACAGGGAGAACTGGCTTACCTGCTCATTCGGTATTTATTTCTAATCGTGCTTGAGAAGCACGACAGCCCATACTTCACAGCCTTCGCCCCGGCCCACAAAGCCGAGGCGTTCTGTTGTTGTGGCCTTGATGTTGACCCTGCCGGCCTCAACGTCCATCAGGTGGGCAAGTTCTTTACGCATCAGCGGTATATAGGAGGCGAGTTTGGGTGCCTGCAGGGCTATGGTGATGTCGGCGTTGCCGATGGTCCATCCGTCCTTGCTTATCATGGACATGACCCTTTCCAGAAGGCGGCGGCTGTCTATTCCCCTGAACTCTTCTGATGAGTCGGGAAAGTGCTTTCCTATGTCCCCGAGCGCGAGGGCGCCGAGGATGGCGTCGCACAGCGCGTGTATAGCCACGTCCCCGTCAGAGTGGGCCACGAAGCCGAATTCTGATTTTATATCCACACCGCCAAGGCGCATCGGCAGCCCGGAGGCAAGTGCGTGTACATCATATCCTTGTCCAATCCTTATATCCATGGAAGCAAAAATAGGAACTGTTTCCGAGAAATCCGAAAACAATTTCTTAATTTTGTGGATTATGGGATTATTCAATTTTTTCGGCGAAAACGAGCATAGGGTCTTCAACTACCGCCCGATCTACTACAACCGCGAAGAAGATGAGCGCAAGCGCAAATTCGGGGCCGTGGACGGGACTATGGATCAAGAGAAGAAAGAGGGCGCCTATGTGCCGGGCTCATACATAAAGGGTTCGTTGCGTGACGGCCACTATCAGCGCACGCGTGCCCACATGAAGCGTACGCAGACCATCATCGGTATCATCACCATGATTCTCATCTGTCTGGTGCTCTTCTTCATCGCCAAGTTCTATTCTCTTCTGTAATGGGCAGACTTAAGGTTCTTCCGGCTCAGATCGCCAACATGATAGCTGCCGGAGAAGTTGTCCAGCGCCCGTCCTCCGTAGTCAAGGAGTTGATGGAAAACGCAGTGGATGCTGGGGCGAGCCAGATTACGGTCATCGTGACTGATGCCGGGCGGACGTTGATCCAGGTGATAGACAACGGCTGCGGGATGAGCCCTGCGGATGCGGTGCTCTGCTTTGAGCGTCATGCCACTTCCAAGATAGCCACAGCCGAGGATCTCAACGCCATAGAGACTTACGGTTTCCGTGGAGAGGCTTTGGCCAGTATAGCGGCGGTAGCAGAGGTGACATTGCGGACACGTCGTGAGGGGGATGAAACGGCGACAGAGGTACGCACGGGACAGAACGGGGAAGTGTCCACATCTTCAGTCTCTGCACCTGTGGGTTCCAACTTCGCTGTGCGCAATCTTTTCTACAACACCCCGGCGCGCCGGAAATTCCTGAAGTCCGACAGCGTCGAGCTCAAACACATCATAGAGGAATTTACCCGAGTCGCCATCACCAGGCCGCAGACGGGCTTTACACTCAAGTCGGGAGGACGCGACATATTTGTGCTCAAAGAGGCCAAGTCGCTGAAATTCAGAATTCTTGATCTGCTTGGCAGCAATGTGGTCGGAGATGTCCTTGACATCAGCGCCGAGACATCCGTCTTGAAACTGAGCGGCTTCGTAGGCCGGCCTGACAGTGCCCGAAAGACTCTCGGCAACCAGTTCTTCTTCGTCAACGGCCGCTATTTCCGCAGTGCCTATCTCCATAAGGCTGTCATGAAAGCCTATGAGGATATGATACCTGACGGGGTCACCCCCTCCTATTTCATCTTCCTTGAGGTTGACCCCCACAATATGGATGTCAACATACATCCTACCAAAACAGAGGTGAAGTTTGAAGACGACTCTGTGATTTTCCAGGTGCTCTATGCCTGTGTCAAGGAGACTCTCGGACGCAACAGCTTCGGTGCCGGGATCAACTTCGACACCGAAGGGGCTGTTGAACTTCCGCAGCTCGGACGCAGTTTCGAGCAGTATCGCGAAGTCGCCCCGCCTCAGTGCCAGATTGATCCGGCCTTTGATCCCTTTGATCCGGAGCTTGACGGGAGTTTTGAGCCACGGCAGGCAAGCTCCCCTTCCGGTAGCTACGGAGGAGGCGGATACGGCAAATATGTGGATCAGAGGGATGATTATGGTAAACTTTTCGAGACTCAGACTGCTCCTGCCGCACGGGTGCTTGTGGTTCAGGGCAAATACATACTCACTCCGGTATCCTCAGGTGTGATGATTGTCAATGTTGCACGGGCACGGGAACGGATATTATATGATCGGGCCTTGAAGGCCTTGAACGGAAGCGATGTCCATGTCACGCAGACTGCCCTTTTCCCTGTCGAGGTGCAGGTGGGGGCCGCTCAGCAGCAGCTTTTTGCGGGGCACACTGATATGCTCTCCAAACTTGGCTTCGACATCACTCCTTCCGGTGCTGACAGCGTGGTGGTCAGCGGGGTACCGGAGGGCTATAGTTGTGAGCCGGGCAAGGTGCAGAAGATGGTCGCAGACCTGATGGACATTTTGTCAGAAGACGGTTCCGCGCTTCCGGAGATGGCCATGCAGCGTACAGCTGAGCAACTTGCGGCCAGCGGTGCGTCCAATTCGACCCCTCTTGACTCCGCGCTAGAGGCGCAGGCTCTGATTGACACGCTTTTTGCAAGTGAGAACGCGGAATTGACCTCGAACGGACGCCGCATAGTCAATATCGTCAAGATCGGGGACATCGATAAACTTTTTTAAAAGATGGCTTACTACTACGGAAACAGCAGCGGGCGAGGTTTCATGTCCAATGTCCCGACTGTCACAAAGAACCTCATAATCATCAACTGCCTTGTGTTTCTGGCCTGTCTGGTCAACAAGGAATACATGATCGAGACTTTCGCTCTCTTCTATCCGACTTCGAGGTATTTCCACTGGTGGCAGATTGTCACCCACATGTTTATGCACGGGGGATTCTGGCACATTTTCTTCAACATGTACACTCTGCTGATATTCGGTAGCGTAGTTGAGAACATTCTGGGGCAGAAGAAATTCCTGCTTTTCTATTTCCTCTGCGGCTTCGGAGCTGTGGCTCTCCATCTGGGTGTCGAGTATCTCCAGATGCAGTCTTTCCTGCCGGGTGCGGCTGTGGGTAATGCCGTGGCCCTGCAGAACATATCCGAAATCAAGCTGACTCCGACTGTCGGGGCTTCCGGGGCAATCTACGGTGTGCTTATCGGATATGCGATGCTTTTCCCGGAGTCCAAGATGACCCTGCTCTTCCCTCCTGTCACGCTCAGTGCCAAGTGGATGGTGGTGGTGTTCGCCGTCATCGAGCTTCTTACCGGGGTCACGGGAACTGTCGCCGGAGTGGCTCATTTCGCTCATCTCGGCGGGATGCTTTTCGGCTATCTTATGATATTGATGTGGAGGAGGAAGGGTATTCTCTTTGAAAAGAACAGACTTTGGTAATGGATACGAAAACTGTTATATCTGAGGCGGTTGAAGTACTCCGCAAGGGCGGTGTGATTCTTTATCCTACCGACACCATCTGGGGAATAGGCTGCGATGCCTGCAACGAGGAGGCTGTCGAGAAAGTCTTCAAGATAAAGAGGCGCTCCGGCGCGAAATCATTGGTGCTCTTGGCTTCGGATCTTGATATGGTGGCCAAATATGTCAAGGAGATTCCTTCGATTGCCATTGACCTCGTGGAGGTCAACGATGCCCCGATGACTATCATTTATCCAGAAGGGCAGTATCTCGCACCGAATACCGTGGCAGAAGACGGCTCTGTGGGTATCCGCGTTCCGTACGTGGAAGAGGGGCAGACTCCGGAGAACAGCGGTGCCGCGTTCTGCCGTGAACTTGTGCGTCGTCTGCGCCGTCCGCTTGTCAGCACATCGGCCAATATTTCCGGAGAGCCTTCTCCTGCTTCTTTTTCTGAAATCTCAGAGGAGATACGATCCGCAGTAGACTACACTGTGCCCAAGTGCTATGACCGGGCTTCTTCCGGCAAGGCCTCGCAGATCATCAAGCTCGGCCTCGGCGGCGAAGTGGAGATAATCCGGGGCTAAGTAATCGTTAAAAAATAACTTGCCGCTTACTAAAGAAACTCCAGATACACGGTGGCGGTGGCGGTGAGGGCGGCGGTCTCGGTCCTGAGGCGGCTCTCTCCGAGATGTACAGGAATCCAGCCGCTTTCCAGAGCCAGAGCTACTTCTTCAGGTGAAAAATCTCCTTCCGGGCCGATCAGGATGCAGATGTCCCGGCATCCTATGGGGCGGGAATGGAGTGCGTCTTTTATTGACAGGCGCTTGTCCCTCTCAAGAGTCTCGTCGCAGTAGGCGATCAGCTTGAGGGCATCCGGTGCTGCCGAGCCGACGAACTCCCTGATGCTTTGCAGCGGGAGTATCTCAGGCACTGTCCCTTTGAGAGACTGCTTGGCTGCTGACAGGGCGATTCTCTCCAGACGTTCCGGTTTGATGACCTTGCGTTCGGAGTGGTCTCCGAGCACGGGTGCTATGGCATCAATGCCGATTTCTGTGGCTTTCTCCACGAACCACTCGTATCTGTCAATATTTTTTGTGGGGCACACGGCCATGGTGAGATTATAAGGATGCGTCCCGAAATCTTCATGCGCCTCAAGTATTTCGGCTTCAGCTCTTTTTGCGTCAGCCGAGGTGAGCCGGCACAGATACAGTGAGCCTTTCCCGTTGATAACAGAAATCGTGTCCCCGCAGCGGTGCCGCAGCACCCGGACGCAGTGCGCAGATTCTTCCTGGTCGAGGTGCACGCGGCCGCAGGAGATGTCTGTAGAATAGAAAAGTTCCATATTACTGCTTGAACAGGGCCTTTACGAGTGCAGGTACGTCTGCCACCTTGATTACCTTGATTCCGGCCGGGGCGTTTTCCACACTGGAATAGGATGAGAGGAAAACCTTGCTGAATCCGAGCCTGGCCGCTTCGGCGACCCTCCTGTCGCACTGCGACACGGGGCGGATCTCTCCGCTGAGGCCCACCTCCCCGGCGAAACAGACATCTGACGGGACGGCAAAATCAAAGTTGGACGAGAGCACGGCGGCAATCACGGCCAGATCGCAGGCCGGATCGCTGACTTTAAGCCCTCCGGCCATGTTGAGAAACACATCTTTAGCGCTCAGGCGGAAGCCGGCCCTTTTCTCGAGCACTGCAAGCAGCATATTCAGACGCCGGGTGTCAAAGCCTGTGGCGGAACGCTGCGCGGTGCCGTAGACGGCGGAGCTGACAAGGGCCTGCACCTCGAAGAGAAGGGGTCTGGTGCCATCGAGCGTCGCCGCTATAGCTGTGCCGCTCAGCCCCTGCTCGTGCATCGGGATCAGCAATTCTGACGGATTGCTTACCTCTCTCAGCCCTGTCCCAGTCATTTCGAACACTGCCAGTTCCGAGGTTGACCCGAAACGGTTTTTGATGCTGCGCAGCACGCGGTAAGAGCCCCTGTTGTCCCCCTCGAACTGGAAGACGACATCCACGATGTGCTCCAGGATTTTCGGCCCGGCGATGTAGCCGTCCTTGGTGATGTGCCCGATGAGTATCACCGGCACGCCGCTGTCCTTTGCGAAGCGCAGCAGGGAGGCGGCGACTTCCTTTATCTGGCTTACTGATCCGGGGGTTGACTCCACAGAATCGGTGAACATGGTCTGCACGGAATCCACGATCATCAGGTCGGGATGTATCTTCTCGGCTTCGGCTATCACATCCTCAATGCGGGTTTCGCAGAATATGAGGCAGTCAGAGTCCTCGCCGCCGAGTCTCTCGGCCCTCATCTTCACCTGCTTGGCGCTTTCCTCTCCCGTCACATAGAGGGTCTTCAGTCCATTGCAGTGCAGCGGAATCTGGAGGCTGAGGGTGGATTTGCCTATCCCTGGCTCACCCCCTATCAGCACCAGCGAACCGGGCACTATTCCCCCGCCGAGGAGCCTGTCCACCTCTGCCATCCCGAGGGAGAGCCTGGCCTCTTCTGAATAGTCTATCTCTTTGAGGCTCTGGGGCTTTCTCTCTCCTGCCGAAGTGCTCTTCCCGGAGGATGTGGAAGAGCACTTCCGTGTCTCTTGAGGGGCCTCCACCATCGTGTTCCACTCTCCGCATGCCGGACAGCGCCCCATCCATTTGGGACTTTCATTGCCGCAGGCAGTGCAGTACCATACTGTCTTTGTCTTTGCCATCAAGGTGCAAATATATCAATGTTCCGGAATTTTAAATAAATTATTTTGCATTTAAGTAAAACTGTTGTACATTTGCAGTCCCAAAACCGTTTTGCGTTTTGGTGCCAATCATTGAGATATGGTGTAATGGTAGCACTACAGATTCTGGCTCTGTCAGTGAGGG
>ERZ808252.541-NODE-541-length-35629-cov-4.935852_pt1 | contig 35629 bp, 28 predicted proteins | sample MGYA00521242_ERZ808252 | MGnify/ENA primary metagenome ERZ808252 (study PRJEB31516, sample SAMN03275581) | gut metagenome | biome: mammalia-associated habitat; material: feces | host: Papio cynocephalus | place: Kenya | collected 2012-08-07 ...
GTCGAACCCCGAAGGGGCGCCGGCAGGCGGAATCTCGGCACCCGTGTAAGGGCAAGCCTTTGCAAAGTCTCAACAGCCATACCCCAACGTAAAAGGTGGTGTTGCCTTACGACAACACCACCAATCCTCTTTAATAAGTATACTCCCGATCCTCCCCTGCGCCGATTCGGGTGAGGTGGATTACGCGGCGGTCAAAGTCGATGTCCACCGCATCGAACGCCTGCTCGAGCGGGGTTCCGACGGTCCGCTCCAAAGCCATATCCAGCTGTCCCGCATCGCTCGTTGTCACAATCAGCGGGAGCCCGCCCTCGGTGCGGAAGAATTCGTCATCGTGCGTGTGTCCCGAAAAGATACCGACCACCGTCCTCTGCCGCGCGCCCGAGTAGTCGTAGCGCTTCCCGCCGAAATCAAAGGTGCCGCCCGCATTCAGTGCGTCCAGCAGTGCGCAAATCGGCAGATGGTCCCCTCGGATAAAGGACGGCGCCGTGTCATTGTTGACAAACGCGTGTCCCACCGCAATGCAGGAATATCCCTCGGGAATTTTCAGGCATTCCTCTGCCAGAAACGCAATCAGGTCGGCGGAAATCAGGCAATCGAAGTCGCACGGTACGGTGAGGTAGCAGACCTTTTCCGCAGGGCGGCAGAGCACATAGCTCCCAAGCGGTCCCCGTGCGGTCATCTGCGCGGCAAAATGCGCGCACATCGCGTCAAACACCTGCTCGGCGGTCGGCTTTCCGCCCTCTGCCGGCGTATTCTCCCAGACATAGTATTCGTGGTTGCCGATAACCGTATAGAAATCCGCTCCCATCGACCCGAACAGGCTTACAAAGTCCCTTTGCGCCGCAAGCATCCTTGCGGCTGTTTTTTCGTGATTGATTGCATCGCCGCCGAAGAAGCAATGCGTCAGTCCCGTATGCGCAAGCAGGTGCCGCACCAGCGCGGGGCTGGTACAGCTGTTGTATTTGGCGTGATAATCGGTCAGGAACACGAAATGCACCCCGTGTTGGATTTTGGCCTCAATGCTTCGGATACGCGCCTCCCACCGCTCCAGCGGGGCGCGGTCGTATTCGGGTATCCGCAAATTCTTTGCTTCCATACAATTCTCCGTCAATAACGCTTCCATGTGCTCCTGCCGAACAGAATCAGCACGGGGAAAATCTCCAACCGTCCCGCCAGCATATCCAGCGTCAGCACGATTTTGGAGAGCGGACGCAATGCCGCATAGCTGACCGCAGGTCCCACCCCGTCAAGCCCGGGTCCGATGTTGTTGAAGCAGGAGAGCGTGGCGGAAAACGCCGTGGTCGTGCTCACGCTGTCCAGCGACACCAACAGGAAGCTGACCACCAGAATGATGACGTAAGCGCCGAGATAGGCGTTCGTGTTCGCAATCACGCGCTCGTCCACGGGCTGACCGTTCATGCGGATGACCCGCACGCTGTTGGGGTGCATCATCTGCTGGATGTTCCGCTTCAGCGTTTTGAGAATCAGGAGCAGACGCGCGCATTTGAAGCCGCCGCCCGTACTGCCCGCCGACGCGCCGACCGCCATCAGAATCAGCAGGACGGTTTTGGAGAAGGTGGGCCAAAGGTTGAAATCGGTTGTTGCAAAGCCCGTTGTCGTGGTGATGCTCGCCACCTGAAAGAAGGCATGGCGCAGGGAGGTCCAAATGCTGTCGTACATCCCACGGATGTTCAGCGTAATCATCGCGCCCGCCGCAAGGACCATTCCCCAATAGAGGCGGAATTCCTCATCGCGCCAGACGCTCCGCAGCTGCCCGAGCAGAATCATATAGTAACAGCTGAAATTCACGCCGAACAGCAGCATAAAGACCGTTGTCACGTTTTGCAGATACGGGCTGTAGCCCGCCATGCTGTCCGCCTTGATTCCGAAGCCGCCGGTTCCCGCGGTTCCGAATGCCGTGCAGATAGCATCGAACACGGGCATTTTTCCAAAGAGGAGGAAGAGGAAATCCACCACCGTCAGAAGCACGTAAATCAGGTAGAGAATCGCCGCCGTCCGCCGCATCTTGGGCACCAGCTTTCCCACGTTCGGTCCCGGGCTTTCCGCGCGGAGCAGGTGCATGGTAAAGCCCTCATTCTTGCCGCCCACGGGCGCAACGGCAAGCAGAAAGACCAGCACCCCCATGCCGCCCAGCCAATGGGAGAAGGACCGCCAATAGAGAATGCCGCGGCTCAGCGCCTCCACGTCGGACACAATCGATGCGCCCGTGGTGGTAAAACCCGAAACGATTTCAAAAAGCGCGTCAATGAAATTCGGAATCTCCCCCGAAAGGAAGAACGGCAGTCCGCCAAACAGCGAAAGGACAATCCATCCCAGACCCACGCTGACCAAGCCCTCCTTGGCATAGAAGCCGCCGCGCGATCGCCTCGTCAGAATCAGGAGCGCCACCGAGACCACCGCAACCGCGCCGACCGTCACGGCAAACGCAAACGCAACGTGCAGGTCCCTGTCAAACAGCGACAGCAGGAGCGCGGGCAGGAGAAAGACCCCCTCCACCGCCAGAAAGAGCGCGCAGATGCGCCCGATCATTTTGTAATTCACGGTCGCGCCCCCTTACGCAAAGATATCGTTGAGCTGCATCAGCACCGTTGCGCCCGAGGAGACCACCACCACGCTGTCCCCCAGCTCAAAGCTGGAATCACCGTTCGGGATTTCGGTATGGTCCCCGCGGTTGATACCCACGAGCAGGATGTTCTCCCGCAGCTTCAGCTTTTTCAAGGGTTCCCCGCAATGCAGGGTGTGCTCGTCCACGGGGAACTCAATCGCCTCCACCTGTCCGTCCGCGATGGTGTGGACCGTAATTGCCGCCCCCGCCTGCTTCTGCATGGCGCGGACATAGCGCACAATGGTACTGCACGACAGCTTGCGCGGGCAGATGACACTTCCCAGCGGCAGGCTGTCCAGCACCCGCCCGTCCTCCATGCGCCCAACCTTGGTGATAATCTGCTTGACACCAAAGCCGCTCCCGTACAGGGAGATGACCATGTTCAATTCGTCCAGTCCCGTCAGCGTGACCAGCGCATCGCAGGAGGCAAGTCCCTCGCCCTCCAGCACCGAGCGGTCCGCCGCGTCCCCCTGAATCACCGTGGTGCGCGGCAAAGCCTTTGCCATCTGCTCGCAGACCTCGGGGTCCTTTTCCACCAGCTGGATGTCCAGTCGGCTCTCCTCCAGCGCTTGTGCCAGATAGTAGCTGATCTTTCCGCCGCCGATGAGCATCACGCGTTGCGCGCGGTGCGTCACCACGCCGAGGTTCTTCAACAGCTCCGAGAGCACCTCGGTCGGCGCGGTCACGAAAATGCGGTCCCCCGCGTGCAGAACGAAATTTCCGTCGGGGGCAATGGCATTGCCGCCCCGCAGGACCGCGCAGACCAGCACGCGGCAACGCACCAGCGTGTTCAGACTGCTCAACGTCACGTTGCACAGCCGACTGTCGGCTTCCAGCTTCAGCTCCACAATCTCCATCCGCCCCTTTGCAAAGGTATCCCGCTTGAGGAAGCCCGGGTAGCGCAGCAGGCGCTCGATTTCGGTTGCCGCCTGCCGCTCGGGGTTGACAATCATGGAAAGCGCAAAGGCATCCCGCATGGAGTACGCCTGCTCCGCATAGTCGGGGTTGCGGATGCGCGCGATGGTATGAAGCTTCGGATTGATGTAATGCGCGGTCGTGCAGGTCAGCAGGTTGACCTCGTCGCTCCCCGTTACCGCAATCAGCAGGTCGGCATTCTCCACGCCCGCCTGCCGCAACACCTCCATGGACGCGCAGTTGCCCATCACGCCCATGACATCGTATCGGTTCAGCCCCGATTCCAGAACACTTCGGTCGGAATCCACCAGCGTGACATCGTGCTCCTCCGAGCACAGCTGTCTTGCCAGCGTTTCTCCGAGCTTTCCGCTTCCCGCAATCAGAATTTTCACGTTTTCTCCTCCGAATCAGACAGTATCAGATATTCCGCAGGACCCAATCCGCGGCAAAACCGCACCAACCTCCGACGTCCGCGCGGTCCTGTGCCAGCCCCAGCCCGTGCGGTCCGTGCGGGTAGACGTGCAGCTCAAACGGAACGCCATGGTCCCGCAGGCTCTCGCAGAACACCAGCGAATTCTTCACGTTCACACAGGAATCGTCCGAGGTGTGCCACAGGAACACGGGCGGCGTTGCATCGGTCACCTTGTATTGCAGGTCAAACGCCCCGTGCTCCGCCTCGTACCTTTCCTTGCCGAGCAATTCCATCCCGCTTCCCACATGACCGAATTCGGCTCCGACCGAAATCACGGGATAGCAGAGAATTGCACCGTTCGGGCGCGCGCTTTCCGCGTCTGCCGCATCGGGCGTGTGCCCCTCAGGGAGCGTCAGGTCCTCATACAACAGCGCGGACGCGGCAAGATGTCCGCCCGCCGAGGAGCCGCACACCACCACGCGGTTCGGGTCGATCCCCCACTCCGCCGCATGACTGCGGACCAATTTGACCGCCCGCTGTGCATCGGCAAGCCCTGCGGGAAAGCGGTTGGGCGAGACGCGGTAGTCCACCGTCACCGCCTGTATCCCGTGGCTGTTGAAGCATTGCGCATACGGCTCCGCCTCGTGCGGCGCGCGGCACATGTAGGCTCCGCCCGCAAAAACAATCACGCAGGGCAACGGCTTGTCGGTTGGAATCAGGTAGGTGTGCAGGATGTTCGGGGTCTCCGCCCCCTCGTTCAGATACGGGATATCATGCTCCCAGAGCTTCAGTTCCATTTCGGTCTCCTTTTACGGGCAACGTACGCCTTTTTGATATCCATATTCTATCACAAAACCGTCCTTTTTTCAAGAGGGAAACGAAAATTTCGGCGGGGAATTCATATCCGCGTCTCCGCTTCCGTAAACTGGAGGGAGGGGGTGAGAAAAATGTACAGACCTTTTCGGTTTGCGCTGTTCGTTCTGGCGCTGGCAGGCATCTGTATCGGCTTTGCGCTTCCGCAGCTTTCGGTCCGCCCGAACCGCTCCGCCGCCGTGACCGAGACCGTGCCCTTTACGGTGGTTCTGGACGCGGGACACGGCGGCGAGGACGGCGGCGCGGTATCAGCGGACGGCTTGCAGGAAAAGACGGTCAACCTTGCCGTAACGTTGGCGGTCCGCGACCTGCTGGAGGCAAACGGCGTGCGAGTGGTGCTGACGCGGGACACCGACGTTCTGCTCTACGACCGCACGGTCAACTACAAGGGGCGGAAAAAAGCGCTCGATCTGGCGGCGCGGCGGAAGATTGCCGAGGAGACAGCGGGCGCGGTGTTCGTCAGCATCCACATGAACGCCTTCCCGCAAAAGCAGTACCACGGCTTGCAGGTCTGGTACTCCCCCAACGATGCGCGCTCGGCGCCCCTCGCCTCGGCGATTCAGGAGGAGGTCCGCACGCGCCTACAGCCCGAGAACACCCGCAAAACCAAGCAGGCGGGCAGTAATATCTATCTGCTTTACCATCTCAATGTTCCCGCCGTGCTGATTGAATGCGGCTTTCTGTCCAATCCCGACGAGGCTTCACAGCTTGCCACCGACGGCTACCGCCAACAGCTTGCGCAAACGGTGGCGCTCGGAATTCTCGCGGGGCTCGGAAAAATTTCCGACGAAATCGCGCCCCGCTCTTGATTTTCCGGTTCGTTTGCGGTATAATGGTAGGGAATGAAAGATACATAATCAAAATAGAATTGTTTGAATATGAACGGATAAAAGTTATCCCCCTCATCAGTCGCTAACGCGACAGCTTCCCCCCAAGGGGAAGCCTTCCGTACACAGTGCAAATAATGAGAAAAACAGTTCAAACGTCTTGCAAAAAGCCTTTCTCCGAGGGGGAGGGTACCGCGTAATTGGCGGAAGGAGCCCGCAGTGCTTTAGGCTTTTGTTATGTATCGCCCCACAAAACGGAAAACAAAAAAGGCTTCCCCTCGGGGGGAAGCTGTCGCGTTAGCGACTGATGAGGGGGGATGAATTTTCTCCTTCAAAAAATTATCCCCCCATTATGTATCACCCCACAAAACGGAAAACAAAAAAGCTTCCCCTCGGGGGAAGCTGTCGCGTTAGCGACTGATGAGGGGGGATAAATTTTCTCCTTCAAAAAATTATCCCCCATTATGTATCACCCCGCAAAACGGAAAACAAAAAGGCTTCCCCTCGGGGGGAAGCTGTCGCGTTAGCGACTGATGAGGGGGGGATAAATTTTCTCCTTCAAAAAATTATCCCCCCATTATGTATCACCCCGCAAAACGGAAAACAAAAAGGCTTCCCCTCGGGGGGAAGCTGTCGCGTTAGCGACTGATGAGGGGGGATAAATTTTATCTTACAAAACAAAAAGGAGCATATTGTCGGATGAAAGGACTGAAAACCGTTTACATTTGCACCGAGTGTGCCTACAAGACCCCGAAGTGGCTCGGGAAATGCCCGAACTGCGGCGCGTGGAATTCCTTTGCGGAGGACGTGGAGGAGGTCACGCCCGGGGCGGCAACCGCCTCCCCCGCACCGAGCCGCCGCGTGGCGATGGTCCCAACGGCGCAGGACAACCGCGCGGTGGGCTTTGCCGACCTCGAAATCCCCGCCTATATGCGGCAGAACACGGGGCTGGGAGAATTGGACCGCGTCCTCGGCGGCGGGCTGGTCCACGGCTCGGTGGTCCTGCTCTCGGGTGAGCCGGGCATCGGAAAATCCACGCTCCTGATGCAGATTTGCGATGTGCTGGGCGAGACGCGGCGGGTGCTGTACGTCTCGGGCGAGGAATCGGGCGGTCAACTCAAGCTCCGCGCCAAGCGGCTTGGTGTGCGCGGGACCAATCTTTTTATTCTGACCGAGACGAACATCGAAAAAATTCTTGCCGAGACCGACCGCGTAAAGCCCGAGGTCGTGATTGTGGACTCGATTCAGACCATCTATGCGGCGGCGCTCAACTCCACGCCCGGCAGTGTGACACAGGTCAAGGAAACGGCGCTTTCCTTCATCAACAAAGCCAAAGGCGAGGGAATGTCGGTTATTATGGTGGGGCACGTGAACAAGGAGGGCAGCATTGCGGGACCGAAGGTTCTGGAGCACATGGTGGACGCGGTGCTCTACTTTGAGGGCGAGCGCCAGCAATCCTACCGCATCATTCGCGCCATCAAGAACCGCTACGGCTCCACCAACGAAATCGGCGTTTTTGAGATGACCGACCGTGGGCTTATCGAGGTGGAAAATCCCTCGGAAATGCTGCTGGCGGGCAGACCGCGCAACATTTCGGGCAACTGTGCGGTCTGCACGCTGGAGGGAACCCGTCCGCTGATTGCCGAAATTCAGGCGCTTGTGACGCAGACCTCCTTCCCTGCCCCGCGCAGGACGACCAACGGCATTGACTACAATCGGATGTGTCTGATCATTGCGGTCCTGGAGAAGCGGCTCGGGCTGAAATTCTATCAGAGTGACGTTTATCTGAACGTCATCGGCGGTCTGCATCTGGACGAGCCTGCTTCCGATCTCTCGGTTGCGCTCGCTCTGATTTCCTCCGCGACCGACCGCATTATTCCCGACGATCTGATTGCGCTCGGCGAGGTCGGGCTTGCGGGTGAGTGCCGCGCGGTGGCGAATCTGGAGGTTCGCGTAAAGGAGGCGGCGCGTCTCGGCTTCACAACGGCGGTGGTCCCCTACCGCAACGTAGAAAAGCGCCCGCTCGAAATCGAAAACATCCGCATCATCCCCATCAAGGGCATCTACGAGGCGCTCCCGCTCCTTCGGGTGAAGGAGTGAGAAAAGGTTAAGACCTTGGGGCGTTGTCCCAAACCCCATTTAAGAGACTTTTTGAAAAAAGTCTCTTAAAAATCTCCAAAAACTTTCCCACAAGGACGGGATTCCGTAAAGAATCCCGTCCTTGTGGGAAATTCTTGAAGGTCCTTAGGGGACTTCTTTTAAGAAGTCCCCTAAGTAGGGTTTGGGGCAACGCCCCAAGGTCTTAGTCTTTCCTTCGCGCTCTTCTCCGAAGAAGCGCGAGCGCGGGTAGAATGAGGACGGCGGGAATGCCGCCGAGCGTGGCGGAACAGCCATGCTTTTGGGCGGAATTGGATGGAGCTTGGGTGGATTCGGCGGAGGCATCGGGTGCTTCAGAGGTTGGGGTATCCTCGGAGGGAGTGGGTGTTGGTGTTGGCTTTGGTTCCGTGGTGGATGGCGTTGGGGCTGTGGTTGTGGCTGTGCCCGTTTCCGCATTCGGGTTTATATCCGTATCTGTAGCTGTATCTGTATCTGTAGATGTAGCTGTGTCCGTTGGTGTTGGCGGTTGGACGCGCTCGGTTTCCGAGTAGGTACAGTCGGAATTGACGCATTCGCGGTATCGACTGCCGTCGGGCAGGACCTTCCATTCGGAGAAGCGATGCGCGTCACACGCTTTGACGAGGACCATGCCGCAACGCTCGCAGGTCACGGGTGTTGTGCAGTCGCCGTCATCCGCTTTCTCGCGGTGCGGGATCTTCTCCAGCCGAGCGCCGCAGACCGAGCAAGCCGTTTCCTCCGAGCAGGACCGCTCCGCCGTATTGCCGCTGTGGTCACAATATATGCTCCATGTTGCCCGACGGGTCAGGTCATGGGCGGGCATGGTGTCGGGAAGCGGGAGGTCCCAGCCGCAGAAGCGGTAGCCGACCCGCACAGGGTCTGCGGGCGCTTGCAATGCCGCGCCGTACTCCACGGTCAGAACGAGGTCCGCCTCGCCGTTTTCAAGCCGAAACGTCACGGTATAGCGATTGACCGTCCACGCGGGATAGTAGACGGTTCCCGCGCCTTCGCTTACGGCTTCGCCGAGCCGATACACCCTGCCGCTCTCCTTCTCGCGCCAGCCTGTCTGGGTGTAGCCCTCGCGGGTGAAATACACCTCGTTCGGCAAAATCAGCGGCATCCCGTCATAGTGCTTGCCGTCCCGCTCATTGCCGATGCAGGTGCCATCGGAACAGTACCGCACCTCGTGAGAACTTGTCTCAATCCGAATATACGGTGACGAATATACAGACACATCCGCAATAAGCTCCGTCACATCCAGCGCGCCTAACCCATTTTCGACATTATCCGCCCAAACCCGCATTTCGGGTGCCGGCGTGATGCTACTCCCTTCCGAGATTTTTATACCGCCCGTAACCGTCAGGCATCCCGCACCGTATAGAGTGAGCGCTCCGTTCACGGTCATGCCTTCGCGGATGGTATTCTCTCCCGTCACCTCCAGCGTCACGGCTCCTTCGACCGACAGCTTACGCAGACTTGCGCCCTTGAGCGAAAGATGCGCGTCCGCCTCCGAATAGCGCACCGTTCCGTCACCCAACACGTCCTCCGCGTTGGCTTGCGTGACCACTGTGTCGTTGACCTTAATCTCACACTTCGTTTCCTCCGCGGAAACGGTCAAAATTTCCAACAGCACCGACAGGACCGCCATACAAAGCATGACCCGCAGCTTCATGTTTCTCATCTCCCTTTGAAAATCACCCCATATTATAGCACAATGCGACCCGTTTTGCAAGCCCCCGCACGCAAAAAAGCGCCGCACCCCAAACAACTTCGGGCGCGCGGCGCTTTTTCTGTCTTTTATTCTATTATCTTCTCGTTACGGTGATGACGTGCTCGCACCGCCCGTTGGAAAGCCAGACGGCACAGCGGGAGGTTGCGTCCCACGTTTTCCCGCAGGAGGAGTAATCAATCAGGCGGACCGTCTCCCCATCGGTTGTCGGCAATTCCACGCACACCCGCGCATCGGGAATCTTGGGACAGTCGGTCAGGCGCGCGCCCGAAACGATGTTCTCGGTGTCGTGCTTCACCGCAAACGCCGCCTCGGGGTCCTTCCCCAGCCTTGCATCCGCGCCGAGCATCACAGGGCCGCGGCGGTAAGCGCAGAAGTCCTCCTCATTGCAGGAGCCCTCGGGCGGCAGGACGGTCTGCACCCGCATATCAAGCGTCAGAATCAGGCTGTCCCCGTTCTTCCACTCGCGGGTAAAGGTCTGATACCCCGTCCCCTCAATCGGCAAATTCTCGCCGTTGAGCGTCAGTGATGTCTCCCTGCTCCACGCGGGAACGCGCAGGGTCAGCGCAAAGGTCTCCGCCTTCTCAAGCGAGAGCCGCATTGCGATTTTTCCGTCCCCGTAAGGATAGGTCGTTTCGGTGCGGACCGTAAGCAGCTGCTTTGCGGGGGTCATGACGCTTTCCTCGCCCGCAAAATAGAGGTCCAGAATCGGTCCCTCCTCGCTGTGCATGACCGCCGCCTTCGGAATCATGCCGATGCCCGCCGAGCCGATGCAGGCGCAACAGCCGTAGAAGGTGTTGTCGGGCATGACATTGTAGCCGCCGACCATCTGTCCCCGCTCCCCCGCCAGAAGCGGGCTGTAGCTGTCAAAGGTCAGCACCTCGGGCGCGGGCAGGTTGCCGTTCTTTCTCGGGTCGTGCGCGTCTGCCTGAATCCGTGCAACCGAGGCGATATGCCCCGTGTTCAGCGCGCCGAGGTAGGCATTGAAGAAGGACTCCTCGATGCAGTCGGCATAGGTTGCGTCCCCCGAGAGGCGCAGGGCTTGCAGGGCGAATTTCATCCACGTTACGGTCACGCAGGTCTCCTGCATAATCCAGTAGTGCGTGGTCGCGGTCTGGCGCAGAGCACCGCCGTCATACTGCTCTTCAAAGCAACCGCAACAGCCGATGATGCTCTTCTCCACGGTCACAATACGGTGCGCGAAATTGAGGACCGCCGTCCGCCACTTCTCCTCCCGCGTCACGCGGTAATATTCCGCCAGTCCCTCAAAGCAGGACATGACCTCGTAGGCTTTCACCACGGGATAGCGGAAGGGCGGCAGCTCGTCACGGTACGCCAGTTCAAACAGGCTCTCCCCTCCTGCGCAGGCGCCCGAGCGCACGATGTGGTCGGCAAATGCAAGGTACTCCTTCTTGCCCGTCAGCTTCCACAGCTTCATCACAGGTTCAAGAATCGATGCGGAATTGGCGCCTTTCCACATATCGGAGGTATTGGTTACTGACATCTGCCCGATTTTGTCCCCGACCCTTGCAACGATATAATCGAGATGGCGAATCATTGCCGCTTTGACGGTCTCGCGCAGGTCATTTTCGGGGCAGACCTCATAGAAGCACTCCAGCCCGAGCAGAACATATTTGCGGCACCACATATCCCAGCCGCGGAACTCCAGCTCCTGCGCATAGGTGGAAATTCTGCCGCAGGGCTCCGCATTTCCGATGAGCTGAAGGACGCTTTCCCGCAGAATTTTATAGAGTTCCTCGTCACGGTTATAGGCATAGACCCACGTTGCGCCGCGCATCATTTTGCCCCAGTACTCCCCCGACCAGCCGTGCTTGGCATCGGGCTTGGTGCGGTAGAGGTCCGCAAATTTCCGCCACAGCTCGGGGCGCATGAGCTGATATTTCATAATAAAGCGCAGCGCCTCGTCAAACGCGCCCGCAAAGCGGCAATTCACCTGCGGCTCCGTATTCATCACGTCGGTTCTATCCTTGCAATGCACAAAATTCTTTTTCATAGTCCGCAATACTCCCATCCCAGATTGTTCTGCTTATATTATACCACAAACCCACGCAATTGTAAATTGTAAAAACGCGCTCATGCTTCTTCAAATCATGCAAAAACGCTCCGGTTTCGATTGTGGGAGCGAAAGACCTCGGGACGTTGCCCCGAACCCCACTTAGGAAACTTCTTAAAAGAAGTTTCCTAAGAACCTTCAAGAATTTCACCCCAAGACGGGATTCTTTACGGAACCCCGTCTTGGGGTGAAAGCTTTTGGAGATTTTTAAGAGACCCTTTTCAAAAAGTCTCTTAAACAGAGCTCGGAGCAACGCTCCGAGACCTTTTATCACAATTGTAAACAAATATATTGACAAAAACGGGCTCTTGTGTTATAATAGAGAGGACAAAAAATCGAATCAGGTGTTTTTTTGTTGTCGACATCATGATTTATGCGAAAACAGCTGTCAAACACAATCATATTTTGGAGAGAAAGGTATTATGAATCAGGAGAACGAACAAAGCACGGAACAGGGAATCGACTTATCACAGATTTTTTGGGGCATATGCAGAAAATGGAGAATGGTGCTGTGCTGGGTGATTGCCGCGGCGGTCGTTGTCGGTGCCGTGAAATTTGCGCTGGCGGTGTACTCCATGAATCACTCACAGGAAGCCGCAATAGCGGAGGCGACCTATAAGGCACTGGTTGCAAACAACAAGGCGGAAAGACAAGCCACACTGAACCGATTGCAGGACATCACGGAAGAACTGGACGAACAGCAAAAATACCAGGAAAGCTCCCGCTATATGCAGATTGACCCGTATGCGGTCGCGGTGGCAAAACGCACCTACTATGTAAAAACCGATTATCAGATCATGCCGGGCATGGATTACCAGAACCCCGACTACACAAGCACAATCATCAACTCCTATGTTTCGCTGTTAACGAGCGAAAGCAACCTTCAGGCAATCGGCGAAAAGGTCGACATGGAATTGCGCTATATCAGCGAGCTGGTGGGGGCATGGAGCAGCAATTCGGGAACCTTTGTTGTGCGGGTCATCTCCGACAGTGAGAGCGAAGCGGCAAGAATTCTCGGTCTGATGGACGAAATCGTGACCGCAAGCAAGACGTTGGTGGAAGCGGCATTGGACGAGCATACCGTTGGAAAGCTATCCGACAGCGTTTACACCACGGTTGACATGGGTCTGCTGGACCGTCAGCAGGAAAAGCGGGACGGGCTCTCGGCGCTCAGAACCGAATTCTCCAAGCAAAGCGAGCACTATGAGGACCTGAAGGACGAGCTGTTGAATATCAAAAAGCCCACCACCGATCTTTTCGGTGCCTTGAAGAGCGCTGTCAAGATGGCGATTGTGGGTGCCCTTCTCGGGCTTGTGATTGCCTGCGTAATTGTCGGTATCAGAATGACGGTCAGCGACCGCATTTATTCGGCGGATGCGCTGGCACGGCGGCAGGGCTTGAGGATTCTCGGCACACTGCCCGCAGATGCCGCAAAGGTCGGCTCGATGAAGAAATTCGATCGGATGCTGCGCGGCAAGGCGGGGCTTTCCACCGAGACCGATGCAACGGGCGTTTACGCAGCGGCAATGTCCTTTGTGGCAACCGCTTACCCCGAGGCAAACACCGTGCTTGTGGCGGGTGGCGCGGATGAGAAATCCATTCGGACCGCTTGCGAAGCCTTCCAAGCGCTTCTCCCCGAAAAGAAGTTCTTGCAGGGAAGCCGCGTTTCCTCGGATGCCGAGACCATCCGCAAGGTCGGAGAGTGCGATTTGGTGGTGCTGATTGAGCACACCGGTACCTCCCGCTACAGCGACGTGAGCAAGGAAGCGGAAACCGTCAAGCGCCTCAACCATCGCAACGAAACGGTTGGCGGCGTCCTGATGCTGGAGGACTGAGCGCCCCACGGCAAATATACAAAAGGGCTGTTGCAAACAGGTTGAAATTCCTGTTTGCAACAGCCCTTTTCTTTTTGTTTTCAGAACAGACTGTACACGGGCTTTCCGCCGTTGCGGACACGGAGAATCGACTCCGCGCAAATCAAGCCGCCGTTGTAGTTCGTCTCATAGGTGATTGCCGAGCAGTGCGGGGCAAGCGCCGTATGGTCAAGCGAAAACAGCGGATTATCGGGCGTGACGGGCTCGGTCTCGTAAACGTCCAGCCCCGCCCCCGCCAGCTTGCCGCTCTTCAGCGCCGCGACCAGCGCCGCCTCGTCCACCAACGCGCCGCGCGCCGTGTTGACGAGGTATGCGCCGTCCTTCATCAGGGCAAAGCGCTCCGCGTTCATCAGGTGGTGCGTCTCGGGCGTGGATGGCAGATGCAGGGAGACCACATCCGAGCGCCCCAGCAGAGCCTCAAGCGTAACCTTCTCGCCGCCGTGCAGGTGCACGGTCTCCGCGTCCACATAGGGGTCATAGACAAGCAGGGTCACGCCAAAGCCGCCGAGCAGCTCCGCCAAGCGCTTGCCGATTCTGCCGAAGCCGACAAGCCCAACCGTTTTGCCCGTCAGTTCGCGCATCGGGAAGCGTCCCCAGCCGCCCGCGCGGACCTCGCGGTCAAGGCGCGGATAGCTTTTCAGCGCCGAGAGCATCAGCGTCAGCGTGAATTCCGCAACGGCGTTGTAGTTCGCAATCACACCGACCGCAATCCCCCGCCGCTTCATCGTCTCCAAGTCGAAATTATCGGTCCCGACCCCGAAGCGCATGATAACCCGCAGGCTGTCACAGCCCTCCAGCATCGCGTCATCGTAGCGCTCGGTTCCCGCAATCACGGCGTATGCGTTGCGAATCATCTCGTGCTGTTCCTCGGGCGAGAGCTTTTCTCCCGTGTCGTTGCAGACCAACGCAAAGCCCGCATCGGTCAGCATTTTCCGCGCCTCGGCACAAACATGGCTCGCGTGGTGGCGAAACGGCATGGCAACAATCGGCTTGCTCATCTTTCAATCCCCGCTTTCTCGGTGTAGCGCGCCGCCAGCGCGGTGATACCGTCATAGTCCCCCGCCGCAATCAGCTTTTTGTTGACGATACCCGTTGCAATGCCAACCCCTTTGGCTCCTGCGGCAAGGTAGTCGGGCAGATTCTCATCGTTCACACCGCCCACGGCAAGGAAGCGGATGTGCGACAGCGGCACCGCGAGCGCCTTGAGGTAGGAAATTTTCACCTCGCTGTTGGGGAACAGCTTGATGAAGTCCGCCCCCGCGCGGTGCGCCGCCGTAGCTTCGCTCGGGGTAAACGCCCCCGGGATGGAAACCAATCCCGCTGCCCGCGTCGCGCGGATGATATCTGCGTTCGTGTCGGGCGAAATGATAAACTCCGCGCCCGCTTCGGCGGCAAGACGGACCTGCCGCTCGGTCAGGACGGTCCCCGCGCCGATGTGCATCCTGCCCGCAAAATGCGTGGCAAGCGTGCGGATGTAGCCCGCGATGACCTCGTCGGACGGCTCCCCCGTCGCGCTGAAGGTGACCTCCGCCAAGCGGATGCCGCCCTTCTCCATTGCCTCGCAGGTGCGGAGCAATTGCTCCTCGGTCAGCCCGCGCAGGATGGTGATGATTTTATTCACTTCTATCGCTTTTACAATTTCTTCGTGCTTCATTTCTATCTCTCCGTCAGATTTTTCATAATCAAAGTAAAGGGTTCTCCCGCGTGATAGGCGCGCTCCGCGATGTCGTGGGCCAGCAGGTAACCCGAGCCGTCCTTCCAGCTCTTTGCGGTGTATTTCTCATAGCTGACCGCACTTGTGGGGAAGATTGCAACCGTTGGGTTCACCAAGCGGTAGAGCTTTTCCGAGCCGCCGCTGTTCCCGTGGTGCGGGACCTGTAGAATGTCGCTGTGCAGCTGTTCGCCCCAGAAGTCCATCAGCTTCGAGGACGGCGAATTCTCGCAATCCCCCATCATCAGCACACTGTTTCCGTCCAGCGTAACCCGCGTGACCATGCACCCCTCGTTGCCGTATTCCAAGCGGTAGGGAGCAACGTCCTCCGAGGTCAGCAGAATTTCCACCGTGGCGTTTCCGACCGCCAAGCGCTGTCCCATGTGCGGCATCACAACCCGCCGCGTGCCCGAGAAGCGGCGGATATCCGCCGCCAGCCCCTCGGCAAGATAGGAATCGTCGGCACTGTTCTGCCAACGGTACATGGAAACGGGACTGACAATCACCGATTCGAGCGACACCGCCTTGCCGTAGTCGGAGGCGAACTGCTTAAAACCGCCGTAGTGGTCCGAGTGGCTGTGGGTCAGGACCCACGCGGCAATCACGATTTTTCCGTCCTTCCTGCGGTTGTTGGCGGAAAGGAAGCTGTAAAGCGTTCCCGCGTCCACCGCATGACCACCGTCATAAATCAGGTAGCTGCCGTCCGAGAGCGTGAACACGAACGAAAGACCGTTGTTCCCCACCTTGACCCAGCCGTTGTTCCACTGTGCCTGATAGTTCAGCGCCAGAACCGTCAGGGTGCTGTCGGTCACCTGCGCGTTGTCCGAGACGGGATTTTCGGTTGGCAGGACCGCCTGCGCACGCGGGGTGGAAAAGATGCGGACCGTGTTGTCCGCCGCGAGGTAGTTGACCACGAGAACGGTTTTTCCGTCCGTCAGCGTTGCAAAGCGGTTGGAGCCGACCTGCTCGCTTTGATTGACGGTATACCCCGCATCCAGAAGCCGCCCGAGGTAGACCGCGTATGCCGCCTCGGTGGTCCCGCTTGCGATACATTCAAGCGTATCGTTCGCGCAATCGACCCATGCAAGCGTTCCGTCGGTGTAAAGCGGATAATCCGCCGCGTAAGCGTCATAGGTGTAGCGGAGCGGCGCGTCATAAAGCAGGCTGACATCCCAGCCACCGTCCGCATTCTGCTCCAAGGAGTAGCGGAACAGCCTTCCGAACTGCTCCATGCACAGCCGCAGGGTGTGGTCGGTCTTTCCGAGCAGGCAGACGCGGTCCCCGTCCGCAACAATGCCGTATTCGTTCGGCGCAAGGCTGTTATAGAAGGTCCTTGTGACCTCGCTGTCCCCTGCCGAGCCGATGAGAAGCAACGCCTCGGGCGGCAGGTTGGTCCCCGCGCTCTCGGTTCCGATGCGCAGTCCCGTTGCCTCGCTCATCGAGGTGGCAAGCGACCGCACCGCGCCCGTCATCACAGACGAGGTCAGCGAGCGGTCATACACAAGCCGATAGCACATCGCCCCCTTCCGCACGAGCGCCAGCGCGGAAAGCGGGTCACTCACGGTCCGCTCGGTTGCCTGTGGGACCAGCAGTCCCGCATCGGTCCCGTAACGGGTCAGCAGAAAGGTCACGGCGGCATCAAGACAGGTGTCGTTGGAGGCTTGCAGGACCGCACCCGTGGGTCCGACCTCGGCAACGTAGCGCGTTCCCGTCACACCATCTCGCGCCGCGGTCGACTGCGGGCGGTTGGTGTCCCCCACCGCAATCTCGTAAGCCTCGGCAAGCCCGCTCCGCGTGTCGGTTACAAGCTCCGCTTCGGCAAAGCCCTCCAATGCCGTGCGCAAGCGCTTTGCCGCCGCCTTTTCGGGCTCGGTCGCACTTGCGGAATACACCACGCGGAGCTTGGTAACAAGCGTTCCCGTCTGTGCCTCGGTTGTCGCGGGCGCGCTTTCCGTTGCGTCCGCCGTCCGCTCCGAGGTGGACGCGCCACCCGATGCGGGATTTTTGCACGCGGAGAGCAGACACAGCAAAAGGGTCAGAAACAGCGCGCAAACGATTGATTTTTGTTTCATTCGGTTCTCTCCTTTCGGTAGGGTCTGCCGACCGCCCGATACGGGAGCGTCAGCGTCACGGTGCCGTCGTTTGCAACAAAATGGTCGGTCACCGTGGAGTCCGCGCCGAAAATCCACGCATTGACTCCCTCGATGTGCGAGGAATCGTAGTCAATCTGCGTGCGGCAGGCGGGCCACAGCGCAACGCGCGGCGCAATGCGCGACAGGGCGGTGTTATCCCCCGCAACCGTTCTGCCGTGATGCGGAATCTGGCAGATTTCCGAGCGAATCAACTCCCCCGCCGTCCGCCCGGCGCGGTCCAGCGCGGGATAACGCGCGTCACCCGTGAAGAGCACCTGCTCCCCGCCGACCCGCACCGCGAAAATCAGCGACTGATTGTTCAGGTCGCGCGCAAGCGCCTCGGGGTCGGTCCACGCAAGGTCCTCACAGGTGTAAAAGACCTCCAGCTGTACCTCGCCAAAGTCGAACAGGTCCCCCGTGTGGGCGGTGATGGCTTTCTCGGCAAAGAACGGCACGCTCTCTGCCATGTCCGCACACGCCGCATCGCTGATGCCGTCGGGCGGGAGCGTTGCAAGGTAGGCGCCGATTTCCGCGTCCTCGGACTTCCACGAGCGCAGAAGCCCGTAATGGTCAACGTGTGCATGGGTGAGGACCCACAGGGCAACCTGCGGGCGTGTGCCGCCCGAAAGCTCCCACAAAAGGTCGCGGAAGCTCGGGTAATCATCCCCGAAATCGGGGGCAAGATGAAAGCCGCCGTCAATCACAATCAGCCGCCCGTCACGCAGGCGCAGGACGTATCCCATCCCGCTCGCGCTCCCCCGCACCCGCGTGGAGTAGGAGGTGTGCGTGGCAAATTGCGTCAGCGTCACGGCGGGATAGCGGGCGGGTCCCTGCGCCGCAAGCGTCAGCGTGCGAGGCTCCGCCTCAACCGTTGCACGCAACAGTCCATCGGCGGCAAACAGGCTAAGCGTCAGCTTGCAGTTTTCGCCCGAAAGAGCGGCGAAACAATTTCCGCCGCTCTCCCGTTTTGAGGTGAGCCGATAGCCGCCCGCCGCCAGCGCCGCGAGCGTTTTTTCAAAGGCTTCCGCGTCCCCGAGGCACTCCGCCGCAACCGCGCCTTTGGAGATTGCGCAGAAGTCGGAGAAAGAACCGCAGGAGGAAAAAAGCCCCGAAAGCAGTTCCGAACACAATTCATTTATCCGTTCTGTTTCCATGTTACCGAATCCCTGTGTGCATCGTCATAATCCGAGGGCTGTAAGCCACCGCCGCCGTTTTTGGCGCGCACCCACGCGCCCGCGGCATTGCCCGCCTCGGCTCCCACCAGATTGTATGCGTCCTGATAGAAATGAAAGTCGTCCTTCATGCGGTCCCGCAGATCGGCAAACGAGGTAGAGACCAACAGGAAATCCGCCGACTCCGCGCAGAGCTTCTTCTGCGCCTCTTGGATGTAGACGAACGAATCCTTCGGGTCCTCGGTGCCGTTGTAGTTGCCGATGCCGATGAGGGAGCACTGCTCCACACCCGCCGACTGCATCACGCCGTACATCGCTTTGGTCAGCTCCAGATAGCGCTCCGCCGTTGTATGGTTGCGCGCATCGCTCTCGCCCTGACACCAGACCATGTAAATGCCGCGGATGCGGTAGTCCTCCGAGGCATTCAGGAACTGCTTTGCGGCGTTCAGTCTTGCCACCGCATCCTCCAGCTTGCCGCCGCCCATCTGCCATTGGTCAATCCGCGTGCCGCCCTGACTGCACGAAACCGCCACGACGGGCGTGCCCGTCACCTGAAAATAGCTTTCGCAGAAGGCGGGGACCAGCGAGCCGGTTTTCTTGCTCCCGTCATCCGCGCCGCCCGCGGTGTTCTCGTTCAAGCCGAAATTCGCCCGCAGGGGGTAGAGCTTGGTCGGGTCACTGATTGCGCGGAATTCGTAGGCGTGTCCCTCCCCAACGGTTGTCGATTCTGCATAGCTGCCGCGCCCCGCCATGTTGGATTGCCCCATGAAGAGAAGCAGGTCCACCTCGGTCACGTCGGTCTTGTCGGGGTCCTCGGGCTTCTCGGGCTGTTCGGGCTTCGCGGGCGTTGTCGGCTTTTCGCTTTCCCGCTCCGAGGAGACAGTCGGCTCGCTCTGCCCGCCCCCGTTCGTGCGCCCTGCGGTTGCAGTTGAAGTTGCAGTTGTTGCCGAGGAGCCGCTCCCCTGCGCCCCCTGCCCACGGCAGGAGGCGCAAAGCAGAACCACAAGCAATAAAGCAAACGGAATCATGTTTCTGAATCTCATACCCGATTCCTTAAAGCTCTGCAATTCCCCAGCTGACACGGTCGGTTTTATCGTCATCGGTATAATTTGCAAGCGACAGCGTGAGGATGTCCGAGCTCTCCGCCATCATGACAATCAAATCGGGCGTATTGTATTGCTTTTTCATATTCTCAGCCCTCCGTTGTTTGCGCGGGTGCGTCAACCGTAACGCTTCCGCCGATTCCGGCACTTTCCGCGTCACCCGAGACGGTATACACGCGGACCGTCCATTCCGACGATGCAACCGATGCGGGAATGCCGTCCACGTGCAGGACCACAAAGTAGCTGCCGCCGAAATCGGTTGCTTCGTAAGGTACGCCGTCCCCCAAAATCGAGTTGTAGACATAGTGACAGGTGCCCGTGACCGTTTGGGTCTCGCCTTCGCCGTAGGCAACAGTTGCTTCAAAGTCGACCGCGTCAAAATCAATCGAATCCACCACCGCAATCAGACGCACACTGTAGGTCCCGTCGGTCACGGTCTTGGTTGCCTGCGCGCCGCAGAACACAACGGTCTTGTCGGTGACCTGCGTATAGGTGTCCTCGGTGTTGGCGGCGATTTCGGTCACCGTCTCACCCTTTGAATTCTTCCATTCCGCGCCCTCGATTGCGGGCAGGGTCTTTGTCGCGCCCATGTCAAGCGTGACCTTGCTTTCCCGCCCGTAAAGGTCGGTCAGCGTGGAGGTAAAGGTCACCTTCTGCTCCTCAAGCACCGTGCCGAGGGAGTGGAGCACCTCCGCACCGTTCACCGTGCGCGCCGTGCCGGACGGGTACAGGACATTGCCGCATCTGCCAACGGTCAAAAACTCCGCAGAGGACCCCGCCGCATTGCCCGTGGTCGGGTACTTCACACCGCGCAGAGACACCTCATTGGCGGTCGCATTGACCGTTACAAAGCTGTCGTAAATACCATAGTCGCTTGCGCGAAGCAGGATTGTGGAAAGCTTGTTCATCAGGCTTGTGCCATCAACCGTAGGAGCGGATTTGTCATCACCTTCAAATGTTACCCGACCGATTCCAAGCTGTGCCCTGTCTCCAATTGCAAGGTCACGGTCGCTGTAGCAATAGAACACCTTAGATGCAATATTGTATTCCTCTTTGAATCCATCAAGTGTTTTCGGCGCAACAATTTCACTCGTTCCAATCGCGTGTGACGGAATATAAAGCACGGCACATTCACCGGGGTTCAAAATGCCGTCCTCATAAGCGGGATTGGTCAAAGTCACCGATGTGTCATTTCCCTCAATGGTCTTGTTGCCGTCTACCACAAATGTCGTGTAATTGTAAGTATGCTCTCCGGCAATCGGGTATGCAACCGTTTCGGTGTTCGTTCCCCACTTGCCTCCAATGGTATATTCGGAATTCACCTGCCAATATGCTCCGCAGGTTGCAGATTGCGAAACATACAGACAATGGTCGTAGACATTGACCTGCTTCAACGTGCTGTTGTAGACTTCAACCGCTGTCACACCATTGGTCATAACCTCGGTGATTGTCAGTTCAGGCATCCGCTCCCGAACGCAGACCGACTCCAGTTCAATCGTTGCCCCTGCGTTGACCTGAAGCTGAATATAATCGCCCAAAACCTTTTCCACATTCGCCTGCCAGAGCTTCACGGCTTCACTTGAGTTCGTCATGGTCTGTGCCAGTTGTCCGTTGATATAGGTATACATTCCGTAGTTATAATCAATGCTGACCGAAAGGTCCATCGGTGTTTTCACGTTTTCCGTGTAAGCAGCCGATTTCGCAGGCAAGCGCGTATAAGTCGTTTTCTCATCTTTGGTTGTCGCTATGGCAAGGTGCTTACTGCTATCTACACTGGTGCCCCCCGCTGCTTTGATTGCAGGGTCCAATGTATACCCCGTTGTATCAATCACAGGTCCGGTTTGAAGCTGCATCTTGTAGCAATTATCGTTGCCTGTGCCTCCCATAATCAAGTACGCCCACCTTACCCCCGATGTAAAGCCATCGGCAACCTTGCTCACCACAACTCCACCAAGGTCCGTCTGCACCGATGTGCTTTTCAACGAGCTATCCCGTGCAAGGTCCAGACACGATATGGAGGTCGCCGCAATCACCAGTCTGCCGTTTGCGAACGAATAGGTCACATTTCCGCTTCTCTTGACAATGCCGAGCTCTCCGAGCTTCGCCGCAATTTCGTCCGAGGACATCTCCTCGGTCAGAATATCCGAAAATTTCACGTCCTGCCAAACCTTCGCCGAAACCGTCCCGTCCGACACGGCAGTCACCGCACCGACAGACAGCGGCACCGCCGCAAAGGTCCCCGCCGCCAGCACGGTTGCCAGCAGAACCGAAAGAAGTTTACCTGCCTTTTTCATGATAAGTCCCCCTTATTATTTATAGAATGAAAGGAATTCGGACAGCTTGGGCGTGAAGTTGCCCTTCGCAATCAAATCCGCCAGACCCGATTTTCCCTGCACCACGTAATCGCGGAACACGAACACGGGCTTGCCGATCGCATTGGAGTAAATATAACCGAAGTCATACACGCGGCTCGAAACCAGCAGATTGTACATCCGCACCGCCGCGGGGTTATCGCCCGAATACTGGTACTGATATGCCCGCTCAAACAGCACGGGGTGAACCGTTACATAGGAGTTATACGCCAGCGATTCCGTCACCGCGCCAACCGCCTCGTACATACTCTGCGGCAGACTGCTCATGATGCTGAAGCAGGAGTATTCGTTCTGCGGCGTGGTGCGGTAGCCATCGCCCTCCTCCCACATCGGGAGCGGCATGATGCCGTATTTGAAGTTGACATCCCGCAGCTTGTTGCGTGCATAGCTGAACACGTCCACATAGAACAGCGCCTTCCCCTCGGAGAATGCGGTTCTGCCCGTGTACTGCGTGCCGTTGATGGAAGCCCAGTCATTCGCCGCCGAGCCGTTGCTGTTGTAAAGGTTCTTCAGCGCGGTGCAAATGGTGTCGTTCTTCTCGTCCGACATCACCAGCGTCGGAATGTCCTGCGCGTTCTTCTCCACAATCTTTACACCGAGCGCAATCAGGAAGCCGTCCGCCGAGGTGGAGTTATACCCCAGCCCGATGCCCCATGTGCCGCCGTTCGATTCGGCTTCTCCAACCTCCGAAATCGTGGTCAGCATTTCGTTAAAGGTCCACTTCTCGTCAAACACGGTCTGATAGAAGTCTCTGTCGGGAAACACCGAAGCCGCAGCATTGAAGTTGATGAAGCAGACGTGCAGACGCTCGGTTGCCAGCGTGTTCGCCGTGCCGACCAGCGAATAAACCTTATCGCCGTAGGAGGAGGCTTCAATATAGCTGCTGTCCCACCAGCCGCGCGAGGTGTCGAGGTACGGCAGGACCGAAAAGTCGCTGTAAACGCCCTGCGTGAGCAGAATCACGCCCTTTGCCGCATAGTTGGAAATCAGATGGTAGCAGTCGTTGGGACCCGCCGACATATTCTTCACCAGCGCCGCCTGCATTCCCGTGTCCGTTTCGTAGGTCTTGTTGCTTCCCGTTTCGCTGAGGTAGTTCAGGCGCACGCCCAATTGCTCCTCAACCGCGTTGTTCCGCGCCCAGATTGCCTGCGCAATGGTGTCGGGGTCATCCTTGGTTGCCTTCATTTCGCTTTCGTATTCCTTGCGTTGCAGAATACGGATTTCCACGTCGTCAAAATCCAAGTCGGACGGAAGCGTGGAATAATACGGGTCGTTTGTCGGGTCCGTTGCAGGCTCCGAGGTCCCGCTCGGGTCCCCTGCTTCGGTCTTTGCGTCGGTCTCTGCCGGTGGTTGCTTTCCGCCGCAGGCGACCAGTGTTACCAGTACACCCAACAGCAGAAAAAGGGATGCGAGTTTTTGCAGCATGGAAAATATCTTCCCCAATAAATTTTTCAAAAGCCCTTGACAAACCGTCCGTTTTCCTTTATACTGTGTTTGTCAATTCGCTTTCCGAAATTGATTATACCATATAAAAACACAAAAAACAATGCGACAAACGGTATATTTGCGCCCCAAAAACTCAGATTTCACACACGGGAGGAAATTTGCGAATATGGATTTTTTCGTCAATTTCGGTCAAAAATTCAACTATATCAAAAGCAGCCTGTCCAACACCCTGTTTGCGCCGCATATTCACCCCGCGTATGAGCTGTATATCTGTCTGGAGCCCATCCCCCGCATGGCAATTCTCAACGGGCAGGAAATCCCAATCGACCGCCCCTGCGCCATCCTCTATGCCCCCTATTCGGTCCATTCCAACGTGGCGGAGGATAAGGAGGCGGTCTATACGCGCTATTCCTTCTACTTCGGGGACGCGTTCCTCTCCAAGCATTGGAGCTGTCTCTCGGACCTCCCCATGCTGAAAAGTAAGAATTCCTGCATTTTCCTCCTCACCCCGCAGTGCACGGAGGAGCTGAAGCAGATTCTTGATCTGGTGGACGTTACCGCCATCCGCTCCATCCGTCAGGAGGTCCTGCTGGTGTATCTGCTCCGCCACCTGCACCATTACAACATCAACAATAAAATCCTGCCGCAGGACATCCTCCACATTTGCAGTCCGAGCTATATCCCCGAGGTCATCCGCTATGTGGTGGAAAACATCGGCTCGCCCCTGCGCATCTCCGACATCGCCGCGCGGTTCTTCGTCAGCAGCAATAAGCTGAGCAAGGATTTCCGCGCCTTTACCTCCATCCCCGTCCACCAGTTTATCGTCCACGTCAAGGTCTCCATCGCACAGTACGAGCTGAAGCGGGACGACCAAAGCGTCCGCGAGGTCGCGCACCGCGTGGGCTTTGAAAACGAGATTTATTTCTTCTCCTTCTTCCGCAAAAACACGGGCATGACACCCCTGCAATGGAAGAAGGGAAACCAAAAGCCGAGCGGCTATCTGAAAGCGGAGACCTGACAACGGAATAACAAACGGGTCGTCCCCTACAAATTCCCGAGAACTGTAGAGAACGACCCGTCTGCCGTTCTGCCTGACCGTGTCAGGTCTCCAATTGCTTGCCGAGGAAGCCCGCCGCAGTGAGAATCAGCTTCGTCTCCACCTCACCCGTCGGAGCATCGCGGCGCGTGTCGCGGGAGCGGTCAATCACCGACGCAACACAGCCCACCACATCGCCCTCGCTGATAATCGGCATCGCACAGCTGACCTCAAATGCGCTGTCCTCGCTGAGAACAGGCATGGGAGCATCCCCATCGCGGTGGAAATAGAGATTTCTGCCCTCCATCACGTGCTCCAATTCAGCCGAGAGGGACTTTTCGGAGTAATCCTTCTTGGGGACCCCCGAGCAGGCAATAATCGCGTCACGGTCGCAAATAATGACCGCAAGCGAGCAAACGCGATGCAGCGTCTCTGCATATTGGGACGCAAAGGACGCCAGCTCCCCAATGGGAGAATATTTTTTGAAGATGACCTTTCCCTCGCGGTCGGTATAAATTTCAAGCGGGTCGCCTTCCCGAATACGCATTGTGCGGCGGATCTCCTTCGGGATCACCACGCGTCCGAGATCGTCGATCCGACGGACAATTCCGGTTGCTTTCATAGCTGCCTCCAAATGGGAATTTTCTTGGGTTTAGTCCTATTATTGGTGGGTTCACCGTTATTTATCCCTTGTTGGTTTCGGAAAAATCAGGAAATCGACACTTTGAGATTTCTTTTTTCAAAGTGCGGTAAAAATTCACGAGTTTTTTTGGAGGAATGACAAGAAAGCCACCCGACGGTTGTAATCGGGTAGCTTTGGATTTGTTTTTCGTGACCTTTTGCGGAGAGAGCACTGCACCGCGTTGCTTATAAGTTAATCAAAAACGAAAAGCGGACTTCACATAAACGAATTGGTTGTTTTTACAATTCCAACTCTTCAATCAGATTTCTTGCCGCTTGTTTCTTTTCTCCCGAAATGCTTTGATTGAGCTTGATTTCGTTCATTGCGCGCTTTCTTCCGCCACAGAACAAAATTCTGCACCATCTTCGCACCTGATAAAAAGGAAACAGAATCGGACATTTTTTCAACGACGGATAATAGATTGCCATGTATTTATAAGAGAGAAATACACGACTCATCAGATGTCTGAATTTTCCCCCCGTTTTATTTTGCGACATTGCAAGCTGCTGCTCCAAGGTCCCGTACACGCCGCCTTGCAAGATATAGTTTTCCATTTCCCGAGTAGTCGCATCGTATTCTTCATTGCCGAACCACACCGTAGACAGCTTCTCCGCTTCTTTTGCAAATTTGAAAAGTCCGCCGTCAAGAAGCAATTCGTTCCGTTGTTCCGTTTTTTCGGTATTTACACAATTCAAAAGCCACAAATCGACAAACGGTCTCACTCCGCACCCGCCGTGAATAAAATGTTTTGCCATATGCGCAATGTGGTAATAATAAAACATTTCATCGCTTAAAGCGTACTGACTCGTCTCCCCTATCGGCTCTGCGTAGTTCCACACATTTTGGAGCGGAATATCCGCTTTCCCCACAACGTCACTTTCGATAAGAGAGTAATGCAATTCAATATGCACGCCGTTTGAAATCAAACCGACATCGTGAGAGCCTTTCGCTTCGCGCATAGCGCCGCGCTTCTCAACAAGAAGCGATACCGCATTTTCAAGGTCTTTTTCGTGTACGAGAATATCGATATCGCAGCTTGTCCGCATCCACGGCTCCGGATAGTATTTGCGAATCACCGACCCCTTCAGCGGAATAAACGGGATCTCCGCCGCTTCCAACGTTTCTTTCAGTCGTTCCAGTTCGTAGTTGATTTTCTCGTAACGATATACGGCTGTAAAAAGTTGTCCATCGAACTTTTCTTTGATTTTTGCAATCGTTGCCTGCTCGGTTTCCTCTGTATCGGCGGGCAAATTTTCAAAAGCCCCACTTTTATTCAGCGCGTCACCAACCAAATGCGCCACGTCATGCGCTTTTGAAAGCTGATACAATTGCATCAAAAACTGCGCGGAGGCTTGGGGCAAAACAATTTTTTCGCTTTGCCCGCAAATCTCAAATTTGATACAGTGAAATACTGTTTGCGCTACGTCATTTATTCCCATCTCTTAATCCCTGAAATACAAATCTCTTGTATAGACCTTCTCCCGTACATCGTCCAGACAGGAATCATAACGGTTTGCCACAATCACGTCGCACATATTCTTGAAGCAGTCGAAATCGTGGATGACTTTGTTTTCAAAAAACAAATCCTCCTGCAAGGTCGGTTCGTAAACAACGATTTCCGCACCTTTTGCCCGCATTCGCTTCATAACCCCCTGAATGGAAGACTGACGGAAATTGTCCGAATTGCTCTTCATTGTCAGGCGATAAATCCCTATCACGACTTTTTTCCCGGGAATACCGTTTTCGCCGTATTCCCTGTCTTTTCCGTAGAATCCCGCTTTTTCAAGCACTTCTTCCGCAATAAAATCCTTTCTCGTCCTGTTTGATTCAACGATTGCGGAAATCAGATTCTCGGGAACGTCTTCAAAATTTGCACGAAGCTGTTTCGTATCCTTCGGCAAACAGTACCCGCCGTATCCGAACGACGGATTGTTATAATGCGAACCGATGCGCGGGTCAAGGCAAACGCCGTCGATGATAGACTTGGTATTCAACCCTTTGGATTCCGCATAGGTATCAAGCTCGTTGAAATACGCCACCCGAAGCGCGAGATAGGTATTCGCAAAAAGCTTTACCGCTTCCGCCTCGGTTGTATCCATAAACAGCGTGTCGATGGGTTCCTTTATTGCGCCCTCTTGCAACAAGCCTGCAAATCGATGCGCCATTGCTTCAACCTTTTCGTTCCCTTTCGGGCAACCGACAATGATTCTGCTCGGATACAGGTTATCGTAAAGAGCCTTGGATTCGCGCAAAAATTCGGGGCTGAAAATGATATTCTCGGTATGATATTTTTCTCTCACGCTTTTTGTATAGCCTACGGGAATCGTCGATTTAATTACCATTACCGCGTCTTTATTTACCGAAAGAACCAGCTCAATCACTTGTTCGACGTATTTTGTATCGAAAAAGTTTTTCTTCGGATCGTAGTTTGTAGGCGCGGCGATAATAACGAGTTCGGCATTTTTATAAGCCTTTGCGCCGTCCAGCGTTGCAATCAGATTCAGCTCCTTCTCGGCAAAATATTTCTCTATGTACTCATCCTGAATCGGGCTGATGCGCTTATTGATTTTCTCTACCTTTTCGGGAATCACGTCTACCGACGTTACTTCGTTATGTTGAGACAAAAGCACCGCCAACGATAAACCAACATACCCCGTTCCCGCTACCGCTATTTTCATTTTGTGTACTCCTCAATAGAATATTTTTTTAATAAATATTTTTTCTTCTCATTTCTATCTAATTCCTTTGTGTAGTCAAAATCTTTGATATGTTTTACAATATACTCATCTATTGTCTCTATAACACGAGCAGGAACCCCTACTGCTACCGAATTGTCAGGAATACTTCTTGTTACAATTGCTCCACAACCGATTATACAGTTATTTCCAATTACAACTCCGGGCATTATTATTGCGTTAGTCCCGATATGCACATTATCCCCAATTTTGATTTTTCCAAAAAGGTCAATTTTTCCTGCCTCATTCAAGTCTTTCCCTGTATACTTTCGAATAACCCACACGCCACCATCGTGATTTACAAAATTTACACCAGAATTCACTCTTACATGGTTTCCAAGAGTGGTAAGATAAGGTTCAGAGCCAAAATTTGCTGAAGAAAATATTACGCAGTCCTCTCCTATTTGACAGCCTCTTTTTCTTAAAAAACTAACATAATTATGGTGTTTTTGCATTTTCTCTATAAGTGTTTTAAGAATCATTCCATTTTACCTCTGTAAAAATCTTTATACCACTCAGCAAATCTGCGAAGTCCCATACGGAGCGGCGTGTTGGGTTTGAAGCCAAAGTCTCTTTCGAGAGCAGAGGTATCCGCATACGTTACGGAAACATCCCCCGCTTGCATCGGAACCAACTTTTTATGTGCATCAAAATCATAATCCTGCGGAAGTACGCCCGCATGCACCAACTCTTCCTGCAAAATTTGCACGAAATCAAGCAGATTTTCGGGGTGATTGTTTCCGATGTTGTAAATCCGGTACGGCGGAATCGGCAGTCCGTCCTCGCCGTTTTTCTTTTCGGGGGCGTGCATCATCACGCGCTTTACACCTTCTACAATATCGTCTACATAGGTAAAATCGCGCTTGCAATTTCCGTAATTGAAAATCTGAATCGTTTCGCCTTGAATCAGTTTATTTGTAAATCCAAAATACGCCATATCCGGTCTTCCGGCAGGACCGTACACCGTAAAGAACCGCAAGCCTGTTGACGGAATGTTATACAGTTTGCTGTATGCGTGTGCAAGTAACTCATTAGACTTTTTCGTTGCGGCATAAAGCGAAACAGGGTTGTCCACCTTATCGTCGGTAGAATACGGCACCTTTTGATTGCTGCCGTACACTGAAGAAGAGGAAGCATATACAAGATGCTCAACGCCCCTTTCGCCATTATCATAAGAATGGCGGCAGGCTTCGAGAATATTGTAAAATCCGATGATATTGCTTTCTATGTAAACATCGGGATTTGTTATCGAATATCGAACCCCCGCCTGCGCCGCAAGGTTGACGACAATATCAAACTTATAGTTTGCGAAAAGCGCCTCTATAAGCCGTTTATCGGCAATATTTCCTTTGACAAAATACCATTTTGAGGCACTGCACGCGGCAGTTTTTTCGATATCTTTCAAACGGTATTCCTTAATGGAGACATCATAGTAATCGTTCAGGTTATCCAACCCAATGATTGTTGCTCCGTCTACAGTTTTCAGCAGTTCTTTAGTTAGATTTGCTCCGATAAAGCCTGCCGCACCCATAATCAGAATTGTTTTGTTATCTAGCATTTTATCCTCCGGGTTTAAATCTCCAATTTTACAGCTCATTTGTTGCCATTCAATATTTTTTTCAGAAACGGTTTTATATCCCCACGAAATATCATCATATTCACGATAGCAAAAACAACCAACACGAGTGGTGTAATAATTAGTCCTGCTTTAATAAAATCCCAATAGTTTTCAATCTTAAATTCAAATCGGCTCAATACAAATAAAGTCGTAATCATAACCACCGAATTCACAAAGTAAACAAAAAAGGTTTTCCATGGTTCTCTGCAAAGAAGCCTTTTATTTGCATAAACAATGATATCCACACTCCGATACAATAAAGCCGCAACAGTCCCGATCAGTACACCGTATATTCCCAAAAAGAACACACATATCAACGAAACCAAAACATTGATACTTGACTCAATGATAGTTTGTGGCAATGTTTCCTTAAAATGCCCTGCATAATTTATCGTTTGGAGCATCGGCATTCGCATCCAGTTTAACAGTTCATAAGCAACAAACAAGATTGCTAAATACTTATCTACATAAGAAATATCTGTAACCCCGCTTGTATATAACTGCATAAAAGGCAATATCAGCTTCAAAACAACTGTAAACATAGAAAAATATAACGCAGCACAGAAAATTTCAATCATGTCAATTCTTGATATATATTTTTTTCTGTCTAAATTGTAAGTCTGTCCTAAAGAAAAGGAACAACTGTCAAAGGGAATCCTTAAAAGGCTGTACATATGATCACACAATAACTTATAAACAGCATATACGCTGACAACCTCCAGACCGCAGACAATCGTCAAAATGAGTACGTCTGTATTGTTGAATATCAGTCCCGAGATTTGATGAATTAAAGCAGCTTTACTCTGTTTCAATGCTGTAAAATTCGGCGTTTCCGTCAAGTCTATCCACTCATATTTTCTTTTTATATAGACGACTATATATACCGTTTGGATCAGTGAAATCAGAAATGTAGCAAAAATAACAAGCGAAACATTGCATCCTAAATATAGCAGGAGTACTTTTGCCACATTATTGAAAACTGTAATAAGCGTAGTGAGGTTTGTTAAAATATAATTTTTGCCTTCAACGAGTAAAAGAATTTTATATTTACCCTGAAAGAAAAAAGAAATCACATTTCCCAAACCCGAAAACAAAGTCACTAAAAAAATCGTAAAATAAGAAATATTTTCGCTGACTGCAAAAAAAGGATATACTGCAGATAATCCCAGCAAGCCTAAAAAATACAAAGTGCCAATTTTTTTGTAGTTTTTATCTACGGCAGAAAGAATTGCATTGGTGGACTTTTTATCGTGTTCACCTACGGTTTTATAAAGCGATTGAGTAGCAACTGTCTGAATCCCAGCTTCAAAAATAATAAGATAGGCTACAAACTGCGTAACGGAATTCAAAAGTCCGTTGACTTCAGAGCCGTAACTGACCATGACAATGCGGGGGATTAACAGTCCTAACCCAATAGTTACAATCTGCGAAATTATAGAAAATATAAAATTGTATTTTGTTCTTTTAATTGTTGTTCCCATTCTCTCTGTTCAATTATCAATCTAAGCCTCTTTTGCTCTTTCTTGCTTATCGTGATACCACTAAATTATAATGTTTTATATATTCTTGCTCCATTAGCAATATTCTTCACAGTCTGTTTTCTTATTTTATGTTCTATATACCAATCCATTTTCAGATATGTTTTGTTTCCTATAAATTGCGAGAGTATCCTCAAAACCTTACGTTCAATTTTGAAAAATAAATATTGCAAAAACGTTAATTGTTTTTTGATTTTCCATGAGCCACTAAAATGGTGTACCGCAAAAATCGGCGAAGTGCATTTGGCATCATGTCCTTCGCCATTAAAGAAATCAACCGAATATATCTTTATATCCTTAAATTTATAGTTCTTATTTATCGCCCTACGCTTTTCAATATAATCCATAACAATAAAAGTCAGCTTTGTATTAATAGTGTCTTCAAATTCAACACCTAAAAAAGTGCTTTTGTTGTATTTATCCCATAGCATTTCATATATAGGGTGGTGAGCAACAGAAGCTAATACTCCTGTAGACAATTCAAAATGATCATCAAACCCAAACACAGCATTTGCGTCCTCAAAAATGTCATTGGGGGAATTAAACAGCTCAACATCGCTGTCAAAATAAATGCCACCATACTCTTTTAATAAATAAACTCTTACGGCATCGGCAACAAACGCCCACTTTTTGGCATTATATGCTTCCTCGATATACTTACAACAATGTATATCAAAATTATCTTCATTCCACTCAATTATCTCATAGCCGGGACAATATTTTTTCCACGATTCAATACACTTTAAAATCATCCCGCTTTTGGGTGCTCCACCCATCCAAACATAATGTATCTTACAAGGAATCTTACTCAACGATTCAAGCATAACTTCTCCTCAATTCCGCATAACACATATTTTTCAAATTATTACTTGGTTTCAAATTATTTCTTCCACCTCTTTTTCAAAGCAAACATACATTTTGCTTTTAATGTTCTTGCAACTGTAATGTTATAATATTCGCGCTGTTCACCTCCGAACGAAATCTTGAATTTATCTATCCCGTTCGGTTCGTCAAACGAGTATACCCCCCCCCAATCATAATATTTAACACCCAAACCTTTTAGGTATTGCATATCTTTCCAATGCAAATATTTATTCTCTCTGCCAATCAAATTTCTTATATTTTTATCCTCGCTTCTGAATTCCGAGCACGAGTGTAAAAACCTTGAATTTTCGCCGTTCACGATATACGAATGAAATACAACCGGACTATCGCCGATATATGCCGCAGATATTATTAAATCGCCTTTTTCAGCATAAGCAATCAACTCGCCTATATTCAAACTTCTGTCTAATCCTTTCTGGCGGTACATCCCCCCATATATATCGGAGAATTCTTTTATAACCAAGTCGTCTTTCAATATCTTATCGGAAGTAAAAATCTCACTCCTGACATTTTCTCTTTCACATCGGCGAATTTCGTTTTTAACCGTCGCTATGAAATCCGAAAGGATGTCCTGTTCGTCTCTCGACAAATCTGTTATCAAAGTTTTTTGCATGCCAATGTCAACGAGATTACGCTTATGTTCGACTTTTTCAACGCCATGAAACACAACATAATCTCCAATATCAACTGCATGAAAATTTTCAAACCACACCTGACAACATTTCAATTTTCGTCCGAAAACCAAATATTTACTCATATTTATCCTTTAATTATCTTTCTTGCCGTTTGGCGAACTTTTAAATTTAAACAGTATAATTTCTCGCTGATTTTCTGTATCACAAAATTGCCGACGGGTATTTCTTTCACTTTGGAAAAGTCCCTAATATACCTCTTATAAGTTTCGCAAAAAATCTGTAAATCATTGTAGCCACGAGCTTTATCGGATCTTGTCCATTCTGTAGGGTGATTTACAGAAACATTGATTATGCCTCGACATTTTCGAGGTGTTCCAAAAGAGCGACAAGGAATATTTATTATTCCGTATTGCTTATACGGCTTTCGCGAGAATCCGTCTATATTATAATGAAACCCATTTGCTTCCAGCACCTTTAAAGTGTTTTTGTCATACGTGTGTGCCGGTGCAAAAAACATATTCGTAAAGATGCCGTGGCTTTCAAAAACTTCTTTTCCCCTTTTTATCATCTCATATTGCTCTGCATAAGAATTACCCGCAAACTCGGAATGTTTTCTTCCACAAATCATCGTTTTCGGATTATCCTGATTGTAAACATGATTATATCCGTGCATCGCAATGCTCCATCCATCATTTTGCAACTCTTTGATGACCCCCCAAAAATTCGACATTTCCGAATCTTTCATTTGCTCAGGATCCTTATTATCGGGTATAACGCCTATCAATGGTTTTATATCATATTTATCCATCAATTCTTTTGCCTTCTTAAATTGCTTCAGATCCATAGTCGGACAAATATCGTCAAACCTTACAAAAAAATATTGATTCTTAGCCATTCTAACTCCTGCCAATAACCGTTGCGTATTTCTCTATCTGCATTTTCGTCACATTGTCAATATCAAAATTATCTATGCTTTTCTTGCATTCACATACATTATCGGAAAGTAATAATTTCACCCATTCTTCATCTGATTTATCAAGCGACAATCTAAAACAGTTATCGTTACAAAACACATCGATAGGTACGTTATCAGAAGCGATAGTACGAATATGTAACGTCTGCGCTTCCACCAACGCAATAGAAAAACTCTCGTCAAAAGACGGCAAAACAAAAGCATCAAAGCACCCCATTATCTGTGTCGCGTCCTGTCTGATTCCTAAAAATTTTACATATTCCTCAAGTCCATATCCATCGACTAATTTTTTTATTTTCAAAACTCTTTCACAATCATCTCCTCCAACTAAAACCAAATAGGAATTCTCCCGCAATTTATGCAACTCGTTAAATATCGAAATAATCCTCTCGTGATTCTTAACAATATTAAACCTGCCAACATGTCCCAAGACGAAGGCATCAGAGGGTACGCCTATTTGGGGCAAAAACTCATTTTTCGTATATGCGTTAGTTCTGATTTTTTGTATATCTACAGCGTTTGGGAGCTTATATATTCTATCGGTGTTAAAAATTCTTTTGATGTCACCGCACATTTGGTCAGTCAATGCAAAAAACGTTAATCCCTGTTGCGACAGTTTACTTAAAGTAATATATTCTCTTTTTTTGCTCAAGCGTAACGCCCGCTCTACATTGGAATGAAACGAAAAGATTATCCTATTTATCGGAAATTTTATCCCGTAAAGTCTGGCGATCGACATATGTGTATGAATCAAATCAGGATGCTCAAGTTCAATGATTTTGTCAAACTTTTTACGATAGTTTACCAACCGCAATTTAATATGCCATAAAAACTTTTTCAGCTTGTTTTTGGGCATAGCGGTTCCTAAAGCGTAAATTTTTATATCGGCCGCTTGCAACTTTTTTTCAAGGAAAGAATCTACATGGTGGTTAACTGCCAAGGCAACCTCAACGCCATGTGATTTTAGCGACACCAAATAATCCGTAACTATGGTTTCTGCGCCGCCTACGTAAAGTGAATGTATGTAAAATAGAATTTTCATTCAACTAACCCCATATAAAATGATAATTCTGCATGAGTATATTGTTTTTTAAACTTATAAAAATCAAACCAAATAAAAGAATCACAGTCGTAATTTTTACAATCGATTTTTCTTTGACAAGATTTTCTGCCACAAGTGGGATCAAAATCATTTCGTATATCGAGTAATAACAGACTAATCGCCCCATAATACCCATTGCATAGGAACAACTTTGGATAATACATGCGACAGCGATGCCTTTTACGCATATGGTATCAAATTTATCAACTCGCGGAACGACCACGAACATCCCCAAAAATAGCAATATATTAAGAAATATTAGATTAAAATATGATCCGCCTTGAACGTCATATTTTCCTCCCTCATATCCTGCATACAATTTAAAATTTTTTAAAATTTCAATTATAATACTTCTTGCAAATATGAAGCATAATATTTCAAGCACAATAACCAAAATATAAAATTTGGTTTTATTTTTTCTTAAATCTAAGTAATTGAGAAAATAAAACGGAATCATTATCAAAGCCGATAAATGAAATAAACTCGCAAAGGCACAAAGCAACAAATATTGTATTAACTTTCTTTTTCTAATATAAGGAACCGCACATAAGCATATCGATAACGCAATCATCTGCCTGAACAATCCCACACTATATGCAAAAAGTCCGAATGCAAAATAAACAAGCACACTAATCAAAGGATTTTTCGAATACTTATACACAAATGTGATTAGCGGGACATAAGTCATAGTGGCTATCAAAAGCAAGAACATTGTTGAACTAAAATTCAAGTAGGCACAAAGCTTAGTCAAGAAAAAATAACCTATTTCAAAATCAAACGGGTAAACCAACTTTGCCGATAAAATCTCCCCCTGCGGCAAGCTTTTATAATAAGTAAGGGCATTTAAATATGTCGAAGTATCCGCTCCAATGGTTAAAGCTCTAAAACCGGCGAACAATATCATTTCAGCGCATACAACAACGCAAAATTTTTTCTCCCATCCTTTTTTTATTAGTTCACGACTATTTGAATCTCTTACAACCGATCTTGCAATATGCGAATCGGCACAATATGCGCATAACCCCCACTCAACTATTATTAACG
>ERZ808252.545-NODE-545-length-35548-cov-19.128955_pt1 | contig 35548 bp, 50 predicted proteins | sample MGYA00521242_ERZ808252 | MGnify/ENA primary metagenome ERZ808252 (study PRJEB31516, sample SAMN03275581) | gut metagenome | biome: mammalia-associated habitat; material: feces | host: Papio cynocephalus | place: Kenya | collected 2012-08-07 ...
GTTAGCACAGTATAAGTTAGCACCGCGTAAGTTAGCACCGCGTAAGTTAGCACCGCGTAAGTTAGCACCGCTTAAGTCAGCACCGTATAAGTTAGCACCGCTTAAGTCAGCACCGCGTAAGTTAGCACCGCGTAAGTTAGCTTTCATGTTCGTCCAACCTTCGCAATCTCCGTTTAGCCAATGTTTATGGTTTTCAAGTACCTTTGCTAATTTTTCTTTGTTCATATCTTTTCTCCTTTTCTCCCCGTTACGCCGTTAGGTCAGCTCACCACTAACACATGCAATCTTAGTTAGAGTACACATAGTCTACGTACCACAAGTTATTAGCCACCTTGACGACAGCCTCAAGTTCTGTCTCTACCGCCCTCCATGCCTCCTTTATATCTCAACACATTTATCGGTAATATCTTTTCATTTCTTATAACCTGCATCGTTATTACGCCATCATGCCACTTCCGAAAGTTCTTAACAGTTCCGTCGCTACAAGTAATTGAATAATGCTTATTCCTCATATCTTCCTCCCTTCCTGCCGGGGATCCGCCCCGGCTCGGTTTACTATTTATTGCTCGTTGATAAACTCCTGTACTTCTGCTACTGTGTTTACTCCCTCTTCGTCGTAAAATGGGATAATCTCATCTTAATACCCTGTCGCCTTTGCGGTTCCTTTCTTTTAAGCTAAATCCTCGATAATTGCTTTTCTTAAATTCTCTGTAATTTCTTCTGTTGTCATGCCTGCATCTTTTGCATCTCTCTCTACGTTTTCAAGCTGTGTCATATAGTACTTTAACACTTCCATAATTTCTGTTCTTTTCATATCTTCTTACCTTTCCGGCTGTGCCGTTCCTTTCTTTTTTATATCGTTAAGAGAAGTGCTGTGTTATCTCGGTTCGTACGGCTTTATATGCGTTTACTCTCCTTTTCATGGGAGCCTCGTTGGGAGCTTTCAACGTACTGTTCACAGGATTATGTTGAAGTTATCGCTAATACCTGCCTTCCTCCTTGCTTCTCTTAACTTGTCTATACTATACTACGTTCTCAACGTAATTGCAAGTATTTTATTACGTTTTTAACGTATAAAAATGCACAAAGTTTTAATGTCTCTTTGTGCATTTTATACAAATTACAGTATGCAGCCATCTTTTCGGTAAGAAGTACAGCGTTTTTTCCACATGCCTTGCAAGAATCCTATGTCGTCCACATAGTCATATACTACCGGCTCACCCTTGCCCTCGCATACTCTGGCGATACGCCCTACACTCTGTACTACAATCGCATAATCTTTGACCGGAGTAGCAAGTAATAACCTATCAAGACAAGGCACGTCAAGCCCCTCTTTTGCAAGCTGATACGTTGCAAGTAGTATATGCTTTTCCTTGTTGCGCATCTGCTCTAACGTCTGTTCCCTGTCTGCTTTCTTGACCTTGCCATGTAGGATAACTGTACTATTTTGACAATGCGGCGGTAGCAGATCATATATATCTTCTAAATGACCAACCCTATCAGATAACAGGATAATACTATGACTTTCGCATAAATCGTATATATCGCCCACAATTTGTCTGTTCCTGTCCTCGTGTCCTGCAAGGTAATTGATAAGCTTTGCATATACAAGCGTTCCGTCTGTATCGAGGCAAGCCCTACTAATCTTAACGCCCGTATCTTTTCGCTCAATCTTTACTTGCATCGTATGTACTGCACTGTCTGGCACGCTATGCGCCACACCGCCAAGAAGTGCAAAGGTACAAGGTATAAGTCCGTCGGCTCTGTGAAGCGTAGCAGACAAGCCGTACTTATAAGGTGCGGCAAGGTTATTTAATACCTTACTGAACATCGTCGCTTGATTGACTGTGCCGGCGCACCTGTGGCACTCGTCCACAATCACGACATCCCAAGTGTTACGAAGTGCAAACAGATCTGCCTTGCTAAGTGTCTGCACGGTTGCGAACGTGATACCTTCTGATATCTGCATCTTGCCCGCACTGATCTTACCTAATAGCTTCTTGTCGATGGATTCTGCTGCCGCATTATACGACTGATTCAGAAGCTCGTTCGTGTGCGTCAACCATAACGTCTTTTTGCCAAGCGCACAAGCAAGTGCGATACCTACTCTCGTCTTACCACTCCCCGCCTTGCTCTGCAAGATGCCCCCACGACTGCGTACAAGGCTATTTAAGGCATCTTTCTGATAATCGTATAGATTTATACTTGCGTTGTAATTTACTGGCTTATTTGACGCATAATTAAATAATACTGGATGCTCAAAAGAACCATTGATATTCAATTCCGAGAACGCATAAAGCAAGCTATCCTTTACTCCATGCGGGATGATAAGATCGCCACCGCTGTTGCGATAAAGCGCAATGTCTTTCGGTGTCTTTCCCACCCACAAGCCAAGCCTTATCTTTTTGCTATACTCTGGATTTGCCACTTTTAAGCGACTATACACCCACTCCCTAACCTCTGGCGCAGGATCCTTTATCGTGATCTCATTACTGATTATAAGCTCCATCTTCTTACCTCACATTCTTATAAGCAGGCTTCTGTCGCCATGATTCCTCGTTGTACTTTTCCAAGTGCCTACACCTCTTTTGTACGCACTTATGCTTCTTTGCAAGCTCTCTGTTAAGTGCGCCCGGATGCGCTTCATAGTGACAAAAGCCTATTGCATTCTTAATTATCTTTCCGTCGATGCTCTTTTTTCTCATATGCTGCTCTTTACGATCCTAAACCATGTATCAATGTCTGTGCCATAATAGCGCATTTCTACGTCGTTCAACTGCTTCTTTCCGTCCTTCGCCAAATCTCGCAAGATATCATATGCAAGCATATATATCTCATTCTTTGACGTTTTAAGCGCAAAATATGGGCTTGTGTTGCCACACTCCTGCCAAAGTTCCATTGATGCGCTCTGATTAAATTCAATCCTGCTAAGTGCGAACACGTCACCGGTACACTCCTTTGCATCAATCAACCACGCCACACGTCCCTGTACTGCAATAATATCCGCCGGCTGTCCGTTCTTTCTGTTTGCGAAGTTATGCGCCCAGAATCCACGATCTGACAATATCTCGCAAAGCTCCTGTTCAAAATCATTACCTAACTTTTTGTTATTCATCTTCTTTTATCTCCCTTCTTGCATTTTTATGTAAGACTTTTACATTTTGTCTTACATAAAAATCTTTGTAAACCCGCATAAATACTCATGGTCTTACATTCTTGCATTTTTTCTGCACATATATAAAAAAATATTTTATATTAGCTTAAAAGATAAGCTCTAAAAATTTTTCTATAAAATATATATAATATATGTAAGTCATGTAAAAATGTAAGACATTATATAAATACATACTCTAAACCCTTATAAATACTACATTCTTAATGTCTTACATTTTGGCTTACATTACTTATTAAACGTAAGACTTTGTTGCTCATACTGCACGAACGGTATGTCTTTGTCGTCTGTTACTTCCTCAAAGTTCATACCATCTGGCAGCTTGATCTTGATATAATTACCCCTAACGCCATTTACTCGCGTTTGATGCACGTATCTTCCTGCACTGTTCTTAATGATATAGCCTTTTTTATCCCAACCTTTTTTTACACTTCCAAAATCAAAGCCCAGCTTCTGCAATTCTTGCTCCAATACCTGCTTATTGATCGTTGCTACATCATCAGATAATCTTCCCCATGCGTCGGTCGAAAACTCACTGAACTTATTGATGCTTCGACCGATAAGAGACACAAGCTCGTCATACGCCCTGTCCTCAACACGCACGGCACTCTCGCTCACTAAGTACGACTTTACATCATCAATCGTCAAAGGCTCATCGTCGAAGATGCACTCACAAGCGATCTTGTCTGCAAGTAGCATCAAAGCCATTGATAATGCCTGCTTGTCCGTCGTATCTGTGGCTTCTAAAATGCCCTTAAATAGCTTTTTATAATCGTCAACGATACTTTGCTTGTCTGTCTCGATTAAATGGCTCAAATACTGAATAAATAGCTTTCCTGCGTGTCCGTAGTTCGCTTTGACAAGGTTTGCTGTCGTGTTACCATCTTTGATGATCTTATTCTCACACTCGATCTCGATAACTCTATTTTTGACACCGCCGCCAGATGCTCCCTTCGTGATCGGTTCTTCTCCTGTGAATATAAACGAATTACGCCACGTCTTTGTTTGCTCTACGCCGCCTCTCGCCTTTGCGCGTCCTCGGTCGATACCTTCTGTTAAGTACATGACAAGCTGGTCGTAGTTTCCCCAATTCTGCTTGATCTGCTGCAATTCATCTGCACAAAACGGCACATTATACAAAAAACAAGCTGTCCTTGCCATCGCGTTTGCCGTCATGTTCATTGTTCTTGTAAGACAGCCCATCTCCGGATTGCCCCATACGCTCGATGCAACCATCAGTGATACAGTCTTTCCAAATCCGGTAGTACCCCATAAGTGCAGGATGAACGGTAACGCCCCTAATACTTCAATCAGCGGGCTTGCGAAAGATGCCGCAAGCACTAAGCGGATATTGATATCTTTTCTTAGTTCGCTTATATGCTCCAGCCATGTACACGCATCCCCTTGTTCTTTCACATTCTCGTATATACTCTTGAAGTCTAAATCGCCATCGTACTTGACTGCATCGTTGTACGGGATAAAGTCGCCATCTATCCAACCCAAACGTCCTATACTGCGATAAAGCGGTATCTCCTGTGCATTTAATGCGATCGTATCGCTCAGATATCGCACAAGTTCTTTTGCACTCTCGCTTGTCACAAGCACGCCACGATCCGCAAGCTGGATAATACTGTTCTTATTCATAACCGTACCTGCATCAACCGTAACCTCTCGCCATCTGCCATCCTTAAAGAATGCCAGCTTTACTTTCTCCGTGTCCGTGTCAATGTTTATGTATCGCTCAACCGGCAGTATCGGATGCGGGCAGGCACTTGTCGTGATCGGTACGCCTTGCGCTGTAATATCCGTCATAATTACGCCCAGATCGTTAGCAATCCACTTGCCACAGTTAAGCGTAAGTGGTGCATCTGTAAAGGCTGTCTTGTTGCTGCTGCCCTGCTTCTGCAACTGCGTAGATTTAAGGATCCATGCTTTTAATAAATTATTAAATTCGCGCAATCGTCCTACCTTCTGGCACTTCCTGCGCACCGCTTCGATAAACTGCGCCTTTTCGAGTACGTCTGTCGTCTCTACAATCGTAAAAAAAAGATCGTCTTGAAAATCGTCCTCACTGTTTATAGCTTCAATCAAGTTCTCTTTCATGCTCTAACTCTCCTTTTATCCTTGCCAATATCTCCGTGCCATCTATATTGATAAGCCTCTTCATCCATTTACTACTGAAAAAAGCTTCTATATCTCGTACTTCATGTTTTGCATAATCATCCGCCGGATTCTTCTCTATCCTCTCGTGATAATACTTGTAGTCTCTCGCCGCCTGTGTCACTACCGCATTTGCCAAATCTTGATAGTTCCTGTTCATATCTTCTTACCACCCCCATATTATACTTGCAAAACTCTGCCGGGTTCTCGTCATAACAATCTAAAAAGTATTCACACGTAGTAAGCTCTTGTAACGCCCATATATGCCTTTTATCTTCAAAAGGGTATAAATATATATTTCGCCATAAAAAGCGATGAAAATCGGCTAATACGAAACCTACACGTTGTATCTCTTTTTCCTGTTCTTCCTCTTCTTTTCTGTGCGCCTGCCTTACCTCGTTTCTAAGCCTATAATCAGTAAAGGCTTTGCGCTCCGCTCTGATCTCCTTATCCTTTGCGAATTTATCACGCAAGCTTGACTGCCTGCTTACCTCTATCCTTCTTTTCCTGTCTGCTATGTACTGCGCCTTGCGTTCTTCCGCTGTGCCTATGTCGATATTCAACCCAAACACCCGCACAAGCTCCTTGCACGCGTCAATATTACTTAACCCTAAATACTTTGCCGTAAAGGTTATAAGATCGCCTGCTGCACCGCAAACGAAGCAGTTAAAGTAGTCATTTTTTATGCTCGCGCTCGGGTTATGGTCATTGTGAAAAGGACACACAAACTGGTGCGCCCTATTCACTTTGAACCCATAATGCTCAATCACTGTCTGAATATTTAATTGACTTTTAACCTCGTCAAATATACTCATGCATTAACTCCTACTTGAACGGAAGGTCATCTGCGGTAAGTCCTGTCGGTATATCCACGAAGCCCTGTGACTCGGCGTCCGTCTTGTCAAGCTCTCTCTTTGCAGGGATCCTTGCATCGTCCATGTTATCAACGCTACCCCACCAGAAAAGCTTATGTGCTACCTTAATATCTCCGTTGCCATTCATATATTCCTCTTCGCCAAATACGCCGCCAATCTTCTTGCCTACGATTGAAGCCTCAAAGCCTGCGCCCCACTGAATCTGTGAGTTGTTGCTTCTTTCGATGCTCGTGCAGAACTGCTTAAAAGTCTTATTTGTCTTTCCCTCTTTGTCGGTCGGGAATACTGTTGCAACGCCGCCCCACTTCTTCTGATCTCTCGTGTCATTCTTCCACGCCTCTGCATAGTAGTTCGGCTGCTTATCGTCCGGTGAAGTGTCGAAGCTTACCTTCAAATACGTGTTTCCGTTGCTTGCCTTGCACTCTTCAAGTGCTTTAATAATCAACTTGTGACCGCCTAACTCAATCGGTATGAACTCTCCACCTGCCTGTACCTCGTCATATCCCTGTGGTTTGCTGAAATTCATCATATTATTTGTCCTCACTTTCTTTATTTTTCTTGTTATTCTTGCTTGAAATCGCCGTGATTAAAACCAATGTTACGCATACGCATATCGTTATAATTACTGCATCACTCATTCTTTTTATCCTCGCTTTCTTTGCTCTCGAATCCGTAATACTCACGAATTGTACTATCTACATATGCCAAGTCATTTGCAATTTTAACTGCAAACATTTCTTCTGGGCTTTTTGCTGTGTTGCTTCCATCTGACTGTGTGATAAAGTAGTGATCTTTACCCTCTGCTACCGCCTGTAACACGATATTGAAGCAGCCCTCCAAAGTCAAGTAGTTATCAAGCATCTTGCCGACTGTCTTTGCCTTTGTCTTGCCTGTGTTACTGTCAAGCTCTGTATGATGCAGGAAGTACACAATCGCGTCATCCGGTATGTTCTGATTGATATGGTGTATAAGATTTCTAAAGTGCAGTCCGATGTCCGTATATTTCTGATACCCAGTATCTTTTGCACGATCGAAGAACTCATTCACCATTAAATACTGGCTGTCGTCGATTACGTAGCACTTCAACTGCGGATTCTTTAATGCCTGCATAATCATCTGATATGTAGCGTTTTTTGCGACTTTGAATCCCTTGTTTCTAAACGGCAATAATGCCTTTTCTACTGCAAAAACTCCTACCTTGTCAACGTCAAGACCTTTGATACTGTACGTCTTTCCGCTTCCGCTCTCACCCTCAATCAATACTGGCAATCCCATAATCAATCTTCCTTTCTTTCGATATATCCTTCTACTGTCAACTTGTAGTCCTCTTTATTTTTAAAAAAACTACACTCGCACTCGTCTGCACCCGCAAATTCGCACTGCTTACGTGTAAGTGCTGAACAACCTTTTATGCCTTTTCCTCTGCTAAATATGCACATGTTCGTCATGTACTCACCCCCTATTTAATGATCGTCGACGTATTCTGTACAAGCTGTACGCCTCTTACGCTTAGACCGGATTTAAGTGCCTGCTTAATTGCTGTCTTATCTGGCTCTGGCTCTTTGTATTTAAGCAGATCGTCACGCATCGCTTTCAAGTTTTCCAATCCATCCGGTGTAACCTCAACCGCTTCTGTCTTTCTAAAGGATACAGACACTTTTGCAGTGCGGAAGCTTGCCCCTTGCAATGCATATGCAAGATAGTTTTTAAGGCTTTTTACCTTGTTTTCTGCAACCTTTTGTCTCGCCTCAAGTCTAAGCTTTTCTTCTTTGATTGCATTTGCTTCTGCTGCAAGTTCTTTGATCCAGCAAGCTACACCCTCAATCTTCTTGTCACGTTCCATCTGAAGCTCTTCCAGCTTCTCTGGATCAATAACCTCTCCGTCCTCGTTCACGCACTCATAGATTGCATTATCAATTTCATATAACTTCATAGATTTAGTCCTCCTGTGCTAATATATTGTAAAGTATACTCTTGCATTCATTCATCTGCTGAATCGAATATTCATCGTTCCAGTCGCTACTCTCATAAAAGCAAAAATCATACTCTTCTGCAATGTCTTTCCTACGGATTATCACGCTTACAAGTGGTTTAGTCCTTTCATAGTTCGAAAAACTGACAGACACATAGTGCCCAAGTTCCATCACGCTTTTAGCGGCGCACATAATATCTGATAAATCCTTTACGCCAACATATTCAACCTCGACCATTTTCTTCATCTTCTTTTACCTCCACTTTTACTTTAATGATTGCATTTCCTCTTGCCTCCAGCACCTTTGCAAGTGCCTCGTATAACGCCTGTACGTTCATTATTCAAAGAACTTGACATCCTTGACCTTTAGAACCTTTGCAAGCTTAATCGCTACATCAATACTCGGCTTGCTTCTGCCTTGTTCAATGTCGCATAAGAAGCTTTGCGTGATCCCGCTTTTTTCTGCAAGTTCTTTCTGGCTCATGCCTAATTCCTCGCGTCTTTTCCTTATATTCAAGTTTTTGCCCCCTTTCTTCCGGCTATATTGACATATTACTACGTTTTTAGCGTAATGTCAACAACTTTTTTACGGTTTTGGCGTATTTTACGTCACTTTCTTTCCGGCGTTCCGTAGCGACTTATAGATACTTGCCTGTCTTGCTTCCATGTATTCTCTATCTTTACGCCTGCAAGCTTTTACGCGCCGCACATACTCTTTACGCTCTTCCGCAAATTGTTTGTATTTGTCACAAGTAGAATGACAACCAAGCACCCGGTCGCCACAACCCTTGCATGGTGCAGATAAACCCATACGCAAACTCCCTTCTAATCGTACTTATCATTCCACCAGCAATCCTCGCTTACCACTTCCTGCACACGGATATTATTCATGCCGCGCATGATCCGCTCATCATTCCGTGTCGAATTGTTAAGCATTCGACTAAGCACCCGCTCTGCCTGCTCCTTTTCATTAAATTCACAGTATAAAAGACAGCCCTCGTACTTCTCCGAATCGCCAATAATAACATACTCCATATTATCAATCCTCTCTTTCTATGCGGATATCGTCATACTCAATATTGATTATCTCGTCCGGTAACGACCGGCACTCCATGATCTGCCCACACAGTAGGCAATAAATAAGTTACTATCATATCTACGCCCCCTTTACTTTCAATCTTTTTGCAAAGTCTGCAAGTACATCCAGATCATGTATGGTTCTTTCATTTGCTCCACGCTCTCTTAACATGTTATACACGACTCCGCGCTCCGTTTCATTGAGCTTTGAAAGCTCGATAATACCTCTTGTTGTATCGCTCATATTTTCCTCTCTCCGGCGGATTACCGCCGCCGGACGGATTCTATTTACTAATTTCCATTTACTACCGGTGTAATAAGTCCATATTCAAGAAATGTTTTTGCCATTGTTTCTGCAAGGTCTTTATCAATTCCCTGTGCAATCAACTCTGCTTTATATGCTTTCTTTGCTTCTCTTTCTGCCTTTGTCATATCTTCTTACCTTTGCTACTTTTGTAGCTCCTTTCCTTAACTTCTGTAATTATAATACTACGTTGCAAGCGTAATTGCAATACGTTTTTAACGAATTTCGCAACTTTGTAAGTTTTGCACAAAAAAAGCGTTTGTAAAATACGTTTTTAGCGTATAATATAGACATAATAACCAAAAAAGGAAGTGAAGAAAAATGAATTTATTTAATTATGAGTTGCTGAAAGAACACAGAAAAAGACAAGGAATTACGCAATTTGAAGCGGCGCAACGTATAGGGATAGCGCGTACTACATATGCAGATTATGAAAAAGGAAACATCCAACCACCGATTGACAAGGTGCAACGCATAAGCGAATGGCTGGACATGCCTACAAGCGAATTGATGCAAGCAGATAACGATACAGGGATAGACCTAAGCCTTGTAAAAACAAGAAACAGAATGTCAGATGCAGAAAAAGTATTCATGATTAAGCGCATTAAGGCGAAAGTGCATATATATGAAACATTTGACGAGATAGCGCAAACGATAAAAGACCTCGATATAAAGAAGATAGAAAAGGATTTGATACTGGACTTACTAGAATACATACATAGCAGTTACGTTCTTACGTCAAGCGAAATCGAACAATACGACCGTATAAAAAAGGCAGAAAGCAATGATTAGGGCGGCGTTATATATCCGTGTAAGCCACGACGAACAAGTACTACATGGCTTGTCACTAGAAGCGCAGGAAGCAACACTGAAAGAGTATGCGCAGAATAAAGGCTACACGATCATAGATACATACGCGGACGAAGGGATCACGGCAAGGAAAAAACTATCAAACAGGAAAGATTTGCAAAGATTATTAAAGGACGTACAAGCAGACAGAATCGACTTAATACTTGTAACAAAGCTTGACAGATGGTTTAGGAATATCAAAGACTACTACGCCGTGCAAGACATTTTAGAAGCGCACAACTGCAACTGGAAAACAGTACTTGAGGACTACGACACAAGCACCGCCTCTGGTAGACTGCATATAAACATCATGTTATCAGTCAATCAAGATGAATGCGATCGCACCAGTGAGCGTATAAAAGCAGTATTCAAGCACAAAAAAGAAAACGGCGAAGTATGCAACGCATCCGCTCCACATGGCTACATAATAAAGGATAAAAAGCTTGTAATTGACGAAAAAGCGGCGGAAGAAATACAGGATATGTTTGACTACTACGAACGATGTAATAATGTGTCGAAAACAAAAAAGTATATAACCGAAAAATACGGATATGTGAACTATGGAGTTATAAGGCGCAGGTTGTCATGTGAGCGATATATAGGCGAATTTAAGGGCATAAAAGACTATTGCCCTGCAATTATAAGTGCAGATCAATTTAATAAGGTTCAGAAGCTTTTAAGCATGAACAAACGCGAATACAACACAGGCATAGACTACATCTTTAGTGGGTTACTACGTTGCAAGTACTGCGGCAGATCACTCCGCGGCAATGCAAGGATGCGAAATGGAAGTTATTACAAGCTATACAGATGCGAAAAGGCGGTCAAAGAAAAGGTATGTACAAATACCTACGCACTGCCAGAAGCGGGCATACTAGAGAAGCACTTGCTGGCGCATATCAAACCCGAACTCGAACGATACAAGGTCGAGTACGAAGTCAAGCAGAAGCAAACAGACAAGCAAGATATAGCCTGTAAGCTCGTAAAATGCCGAAATAAGCTCGAAAAACTAAAAGACCTATACTTGGATGACTTAATAGATAAAAGTGCCTACAAAGCCGAATACGTGCGTTTGAATGACATGATAGCAGAACTCGAAGCCCAAACACAAGATAGTAGCATCGACTTAGACAGTATAGATTCGGTTCTTGCGATGGATTTTGAATCGATCTATCATACGCTAAAAGACACAGAGAAGAGGTACTTGTGGCAGTCAATAATTGACTATATAGAAGTAGGCAATAACCGAAATGACATAACGATACACTTCAAATAAAAAAGAGGGCATTGCGCCCTCTTTTGTTATGGTTACTTATTACTACCACTTGGCACTACCAAATAACCACTACTCCACTTCTGGAAGTCCTGCAACGCTTGTAAGCATTGAGATAATACCCGCCGTAACCGACACACTAAGCACGTTTACCCAATTTACGTCAAGCACCGCCTGCCCTACTGTAAGCATGGATACGGCTGTCTGTGCCATTGTCTTGACCGCACGGATCCCCGCCGCCTTTAACCACTTTTTGCTCATGCACTCACCCTTTCTTCAACTCTTTGATATCCGACTTAATGTCGCATATATCCTGTTTAATATCCTGCACTTCATTTTCCACAACCGGCATACGTTGCGCAAAGTTATTATGCATCTCAACCTTTTTCTCTAACTGTTCAATGCGATATGACATAAGCTTCAAACCACCCCAACTACCAACGCAAGTGCCTAAAAAGGATACGCCCGCAATTAAAATCTCGCCCTGCATACTATACCTCACTTCCTGCCGTGTCTGCGACGGACAGCGTATACGTGATCTTCATCGTCTGACTTGCTGTTTTCGTAACAGGTGTGCCAAGGTTGTTTTTTGTGCAAAGTACAAAAGGATTTACAACAGGTTGATAGACTAAACTGCCGCCAGTCATACCGAACACAAACTGATTTCCGATGTCAAAATTGCAATCATTCGTAATGTTATTTATATTCGTGTTCTTCATCTTTCCCGTCGATAAGTCAATCACGATATAATTTGTTGATGACGAAGAAAAACCGCGTTTAACAAATAGGATATCATCCTTCCACGATACTGGAGCAAGAAAAGGGCTTATAAGCGAATATGCTGTACCGTCATCACATTGAACTTCCTTTACTTGCGTATTATCGCTTCGCTTAGTAATATATGTTCGATAATCGTTACTAGAATACTTGCAAACGCTGACGATATAATCCTTATTTATCCAGATATTATACTGCCCCATCGCCCCGTCTGACGGTATAGTACACGGAGCGTTATTTGTAAAAGTGTATACTGTCGTTGCATAGTTATTTGTCACGTCAATCTCGCAGTATTTAATCGTTCCACGCACAGCTAAATTAGCTGTCCTTTTGCACGGAAAAACTATGAATTTATTATTATCTTTGTCATAATTAAAAGCAATATAAACCCCATACGCCGTAAAGCTTAACGAACTGACAAACTCCTGCGGTAGCTGCACATTGACAGTGTCTATATAGCTTGCCACACACACCTTGTCGGACAAAGCGATACTATCCGCCCCAAGCTTAAATCTGAACAATTTAAGCACTCCGCCATTTTTCTTGATGCTCAAATTTTCACTTACACTACCGCCGCTATAACCGGTATTATCTATTGATATAGCATATGCTATATCGTCAATAACTCCTATGATATATATATTGGTCGACTTGTAGCCATCTATTACTAATTCAGATGGAAGCATCTTACCAGCAGAATCAAAGGGTTCAACGCTTGTCCTCTTCATGACGAAGCTCTTTTTTTCGCTTGTAACTGGCGAATTAGTTAGTCCAATCTGTCCCATCATATTCGGTACAAGTGCAAGTGACTTAATCGTGCCGTTCGCCTGCGACGTCGCAAAGTCCCATACAAACTTGTAACTTCCGTCTGTCTGCACACCGCCCTCGGATGCATTAAAGCTTCCTCTGCACGTGTCAAGCCCTGCGTATGCATCTTGCGAGGCGTAGCCAGTACATTTGACCGTTGGTAAGAAGTAGTCCGCTGGATCGCTGTTAAGCGTTTCATCAAATAGTAGCAAGCCCCCGAAAAGTGCCTGCGCATAGCTATCTCCGTTATCGACTATCTTGAGTATCGTTGCCATCTCACCACGCTGCGACATGCACAAGTCCTGCACCGCATTCGTTATCATGTTATCATGCTTGTATGTCTCTTTGCTGCCGTCTGCATTCGTAAGCTCAATAGTAGCACTACCCTTTATACTCATATTATACCTCACTTTCTTCACTTTGCGTCATCGGCGAATCGTTATTAAAATTAAAGACGACTTGTGTTACCGTATCTACACCTTCAAGTGTAGCCTTTAGCTGCATATACTGTGCTGAATTTATAACGCTGTTCCATGCGGTAGCAGAAATCGCCATAAGCTCCGCTAACGTCATCCCTGTATCAGATGCACTCCATGCACTATCAGTATAAGCCATGTACTCGCCCCCGTCAAATGAAAGTAAGAAAGTCACTCCGTCGCTTGCTGTTGCAACCACGCTTGATATACCATATATGCTTGGATGATTAACTTGTATGTGGTCGCTCGTTACTGTGTGCGCACCTTCTGGCATGCCTTGTACTGTTGCCGTTAAAGTACACAGTACGGGCGCATCCGTCCAGCATAACACTTCTGGTGCACTAAGCGAAAGTAATAATGCGCCGTCCGGTACTACATCAATACCGGATGCCTGGAAAAGTTCTGCCGTAAGCTCACCTGCAAGCTCTGACAGTGCGCCATCGGTAACCGTGTACAGTGTGCCTTCATTTCGCACAAGATATTTACAAGCATAGAAAGATAAAGGCTCATATGCAACCTCATACCCGCTATCAGTCTTACGGAATGCAACCCATCTGTTATCAGCAGTCGGCGCAGTGTAAGCAAGATTTCCAAGCGTGAATGTTCCGGAGTAATTAGAAGTCGGGACGTCAACGATATAAAGCTGAATATCGCCTGTGTCAAACAGTATAACATCGTAAGTAAACAATGCGCTCGTACTTGTAGAGTTATATGCCGTATAGCCACTCCAACGGATACGAAGGAAGCGAACAGCTCCGATCGTTCCCTCTTCTCCCCAAAGATTCCACATAGCCGAATCACGCCTATTGACCTTTAGATCTTCTTGTGACTTGCCTAATCCTATCCATGAATTACCGTTCGCGTATATATTATTACAGACTGTACCGCTATACGTAAACCAGTCAATGCCGGCAATAGTGTCTGTGCCGCCATCGTTCTTGGCGTTATCTCTAATCTTCGTTGCATTCTCGACGCTTGCAACAATCTCTTCTACGCTATTATAGTTAGCCATTCTTCACCACCACACTTTCAACCGTAAGTCCGGTATAATCTATCGCAACTGCACTCAACTTACCACTGTCAATCGTTTCCTCTGTACTCTTAGCCGTATAGATCGTCTTGAGCGCAAACATATCGTTATTCGTCGTAATATATTTGTCGTACTCGTATGCATCCGCCTTGTCCGTGTTAAACTTATAATCTTTGATAACCTCACCGACTTCAAAATTGATAACCGGTTCATTGAACGTGAGCGATCCACTGAACATGAACGCTCCCGCCTCAACAGATATGCTTGCACCCGCCGGTGTCTGCATCTTCGTGTCAATATCTTCTGTGATACCGGTATCGAACTCCAAGCCGCCTGTAAACTGTATGATCTTTCGGATATCTTCGCTAAAGTTGATCGTACCATCCCACTTGCCTTCTCCAGCGATACCCTGTCCGTATAAGACAGCCTTAACGCCGCCCTTGTCAATCGTAGCAGTCGGCACAGTCGTATCAATCACACCCTGCGCATACGATGGAAACTGTACGATATTATCCGTTACTATTGCGCCGGTCGTGCTAAGTGCCGCAAGGAAGTTTTTGTTCGTTGCAATATCCGCATCTTGCTTTCTCTTGTCGCTCTCGAAGTACTCCATATGCGCCTTAATACTGATAGTATGTCGGTCGTTCGTCTCTGCCGTGTATAGCTCGTTAAGCGACACAAAGTGCGTACCACGCTCTAAATACTTCTTGAATATTCGCTCCTTATCCTCTGCCGCATCGGTATAGAACTTAATTACAAGCACGCCGTCAAGCGATACACTCAGTCGCATAGTCATAAGAAAGAGGATCTTGCTTGCTTCGGTTGCAGCATAATTGAAGGTCGCAATCTCTTTTTCTGCATCGGAGAAAGACAAGGCTTCTGCATTCACGTAGCTTTTAACCTGCACACTTTTAGATTCAATACTGCCCTCGATCGAGCTTATTTGCTTGCCTTGCTTGTTCGTGACGCCGGATATCTTTGGATTGCCACCGACTGCGCGAAGCTTATGTTTACCTCGATACGTCCAGTAGTAGTATGTGATCGGACTTAAATATGTCTTGCCATCCTTGCCAACTGCCACATTTTTCACGTAATCGCCAAGCTCAAGCGCAGGGTTTCCCATCGTCTCAATCTCAAACGGCGTATAGCTTACGTCCTTTAACACCTCAAATACTGCATCAAGGACTGCGTGCTTTGTCTCTGGAAGCCCTCTCACAATAGGATTGTCGCCCATGTCAAGTATAAGTCCGGTACCGGTATCGCCAACCTCATACGGCGCATAGTTCTCTTCTGCGATGAATCGTGCCTTTATTCCGACAAACTTAGTCGTATAGTCCGAAAAAGTGGCGTTTGTAAATCTCTGCTTTTTCGTAAGCTCTACGACCGGATCCGTCGCATACTGCACAAGCCTTAACCTGCCGTATCTATCGAATATCGCAAAACAAGCAGACATCTGGCACACATACGCAAGCAAATCTCTATACGTGTCGACCTTATCTGTCTGCACGCTATACTGCACGTTGCCATTGACAAACGCGCCAAGCTCTTCCTCTGTCTGCGCAAGCTCTACACCGCACTTTTCCGCAATCCACGATACCAGCTGTGGCATAGTGCCTTGCGTATCGTCTGCGATATCCACGTCAAGCTTTGTCATTCCGTCAAGGGCTTTCAAGCTGATCTTGTCGTTTACTCTGTTCGGCTCACTGATATAAAAGACACCAAGCGGGATTTCCTCCCATTCTGCACCCGTCCACAAAGACCAATACAATTTAAGTTCTGCGTCGTACAAGCTATATCTATCTACCGCGCTTTTAATTGTCAACCCGCACTCGGCAGCATACGTGCATCCATACTCATACTCGTTACCATTCGTACACTTATTCGTAACATATACAGTATCTTTAATTATATCGTTATCGTCAAGGTTTATGACGGTAGATCCTACCGTCAATACACCTCGCATTTTACTTTTTCTGTGGCTGTCTGCTACTGCCACCTTGTAAGCATCGCTTACTGCATACATACAGCCACCCCCTTATCCTTTAAGCGTGAAATCAAGATTCCAGTACGTGTTACCGTTATCGTCAATGAATTTAAGTTTCAAACTCCTGTTACTCTTTCGCATCTTTGCCGTCTGCATAGTGCCGTAAAAGTACTGTACTGTAATAATGTCATTTGCCATAATTGTCGTAATATCTATCGCCTGTGACTGCGTAAGATTCGTCCAGCCGACCTTTATCTCTGGCACATCTGCTCGCACCTGTTCAAGATACGTTGTACCATCTTCAAGCCCGCTTTCTTCGCCGTTTACGTCGCTATAATCGACCGTGTACGTCGTCGGTGCAGGCGGTGTATAGTCGTTTAATTTAATTAAATCCATTAAGCCCTGCCTCCACTTCTAAGCGTTCTTCTGTCGTTCGCTCTTATGATCTGCTCGTCGATTAAGTCATTTCCAAGATATACCGGCACTGTAATATCGCCCATCTTCTGTATTCCTGCTACAAGCTGACTAAGTAAGCCATAAAGTCTGTCATCACTCGTACTTGTACTAGGGCTTGAAGTATAGCTTGCGCCTGTTCCGACGTTCTTCAATGCCGGTGCCTGTATAGCAGGCATAACCATCTGACTTGCCATACTTTGTACAGAATCAATTAACTTGTACTTGTTCTGCTCGATACCGTTTGCCATTCCCTGCACAAAGTCTGGCATCCAAGTTTCGTAGTCGCGAAGTGGTCCTTCGTCCGGTCGTGAGAAGTGCAAGAACGATTTAATCTTGCTACCCAATCCCTTTGCCGCGTCAACAACCTTGCCTGCCGCACTCTTAATACCAGATGCAAGACCGGATGCAAAGTCTTTGCCCCAGCCGACCGCCTGCGATGCAAAGTTTTTGATCTTGTCTCTTGCGCCGCTAAAACAATTCGATACCGCGCTCTGAATGCCGCCGCTATGATTCTGTATACCGGACTTAATACCCTGCCAAGCCTTTGTCGCTGCGCTCTTTGCGCCATTTGCTAAGTTTGACACCGTCGACTTAATACCGTTCCAAGCCGAACTTGCTACACTCTTAACGCCATTAAAGACTGTTGATGTCACATTTTTAATACCATTCCAAACATTCGATACAGTGCTTTTAATGCCATTTACAACCGTCGTGATTGCAGTCTTAATGCCATTCCAAACGGTTGTTATGACCGTCTTTATTGCGTTTATAATCGTAGTTATGACGGTTTTTATCGCATTGAACACCGTAGTTATAACTGTTTTTATCGCATTTACTACCGTCGTTACTACTGTCTTTATAACATTCCAAGCAACAGTTATGACTGTCTTTATCACATTCATAACTGTTGTAATCACTGTCTGAATTGCCATCCATATTCCGGCGACTACTGCAACGATTGCAGTAAGCACGCCCTCAATAATTGTCTTAATTGCCGTCCATGCACCCTGCACGATGCCTTTCAACGGTTCAAAGATTGCACCGGCTTTATCTGTCAAGATGTGTCCGGCTTGTACGATTCCATCAGCAATGCCCTGTACAATCATAGGTATGGCATTTATAAGTGCCGCGATAATTTCCGGAAGTGCAGCGACCAAGCCAATTACAAGTTGAATCGCCCCGGCAATCAATAGCGGAAGATTCGCGATCAATGCTTGCACAAGCGAACTGATGATCGTCGGAAGCGCTGTAATAATCGGCTGAATGATCTGCGGCAACATCGTCATAAGACTAACTGCGACATTGATAAGACCGGATACGAGTGCCGGTATAATCGAAGGTAGTGCATTGACTATCGCCTGCACTAATTGCGGCAACGCATTGCATATGCCCTGTATGATTGTAGCCACGCCCTCGATCAACTGTGGCAAGATGCCTGTCAAAGCACCAAGAATACCCGGCAGGACTGTAACAAGCGAATTGACAAGGGAAGTCGCACCACTGACAAGTGCCGGCAATAACTGATTGAGTATGCCCGGTATCTTCTCTGTCATCTTTGGTGCAAGCTGATCTATCGCACTTGCTATGCCGGATAACACCTGTGTGATACGTGGTACAAGGTTATCTGCAACAGTAAAAAGACTGTTCGCAAAGTTCGTCGTCAAAGTCGTCATATTTTGATTGCTGTCGACCAAACCTGTCATAAGGTTAGACCATGCGCCCTTCATGGAGTTGATAGAACCCTCAATAGTCGTGCTTGCCTCTTTTGCTGTCGTACCCGTGATGCCCATTTCATCTTGTACGACATGGATTGCATCTACGATATCGCTATAACTTGATATATCGTACTTAATGCCGGATATCTTCTCGGCATCCGCAAGAAGTCGTTCCATTTCTTCTTTCGTACCGCCGTATCCAAGCTTTAAGTTATCAAGCATAGTGTAGTTTTGTTTAGCGAAGCCTTGATATGCGTGCTGGATATCCTCGATATTCGTACCCATCTTATTTGCATTATCGGACATATCTACAACGGCTTTATTTGCCTGTTCTGCCGCCTTTTCTGTGTCTCCACCAAGCGACTGCAACAGTGATGCAGAAAAACTCGTTACTGTCTCCATATACGTATTTGCGGACATACCAGCCGTTTGATATGCGTTTGCCGCGTACTGCTGCACTTTCTGACTACTGCTCTTAAAGAGCGTATCAACACCACCGACCAACTGCTCATAGTTCGCATATTCATCTATTGCCGTCTTGCCGACTGCGGTAATTCCTGCCGCCGCAACACCAAGTCCCGCAACCGCAACCTTGCCTACTGTCTTTGCGACACTTCCAATTCCGTTTAATGCGCTCTTAATCTTTGAGCTACCAGAACTCGCGGCATTCTGTGCCTCGCTCACAGCACCTTTGACAGCGTTGCTCACGTTATTCTTACCCATAACTATATCAAGTGCAACCGCACCTACTGTCTGTGCCATACTAACCCCCCTTCCTAAGCTCGAAGCATAGCGAAAAGCTTATCCATACTTTCTCTATACTCTTGCTCGCTATTTGTCTTATTACGATTTCGCCAATCGTTATATATCTTTTTCTGTGCGCTATTAAACTCTTTAATAACGTCCGAATCATCTTCACTTCTAATCGCTACTATCTGCCCAAGTGGTGTGTCTGGCATAAGACACGATGTAAGATTTAAAAACTCGTCGAAATTAAGCTCTGCTGTCTTTAGCCTTATGCCGTACTGCGCATGAAAGCTCGCTTCTATCAAGTCGTAGTCATCCACTAAGTCATAGTAGCTTTCTATTTTTTTACTTGCTGTTCCGCCTTTGCCCTAAACTCGTCGTAGTCCTGATTGTAAAGCGTTGCGATAACAGCACAAAGGATTGTCTCCATGTTCTCGGTATAGTTCACGGATCCTCTTTCTGTGCCTGCCGTTTCGATTTCTTCCATAAGCTCGTCATACTGCTTTTCACCTAAGACAAGCTTCAATATTTTGTCCTCGATTCCATCTTCGTTGCCCTTTTTCTTCTGCATATTCTGCAACAAAAGACCTGTCTTGTGATCTGTCTTTAAGGTATATACCTTATCAACAAATTTAATCTGCTTTGCCTCGAAATTAAGCTTACTACTGAAATCTACTACCATAATCTTTTACCATCCTTTTTTTAGATTTTTATATAAAAATAGGGTAGGGCATTCAACCCCACCCTATAAAGGTTACTTACTGTCCGCCATCGTCGATCGTACCTTCTGTCGGCTTGCCGTGACATGCAAGCTCTGCCTCAAGTGCTCCTACATCGGTTGCCTTACCGCCTGCGCCGTTGTTCTTAACGCCACAAGCCGCTTTATCCCAGATAAGCGTTGAACCGTCTGGATGACAGATTCTGCACTTAATGTAGGCGTCCTGTCCGGTGCAAAGAAGCTTGCTTGCGATCAAGTCGTTACCTGCATCGCCGATGCAGCGCTTACCAGAAAGAGCGATCTTTGCCGACTTACCTGTTACAAGTGCTGATTCCCAACCACCTGCTGCAAAGGAACTCCATTTCTCTGTGTTATTATCAATCTCAAGATTTACTTCCTCAAGTTCCGCGACGGTACTCCACACCGGAGTAGTATGCGGTGCCTCGCTCGTATCTACTTCAAAGCTTCCGGCATGTACCGGGAAAACTCCGCTTGTTACCTTACCCATGCGATCTCCTTCCTCTACTTCTCAAAGTAGATATTTAACTCTATTACATACTCATATATATTATCTTTGTCGTTGTCTACATCGACCGGCTCATTATTTAATAGTGCAATAAAAAAGACCTTTTTCCCGCCTATCTCCGGATACTCGCAAGAAGATATAAGACCTTCAAGCTTCTCATATAAATCAAAAGCTTTGCGCTCTGTATTTGCCTTGTTCGTATCACCATGTACAAGCAAACTCACGCCTTTTTTATCATACTTCTTCAAGTCGCCGATAACTTCTCGCCTACCGTCGTCTTGCAGATTGTAGACACCCAAGCTATTCTTTTTCTTTGTATCAAGCCTACCGATATAGTAGTTGTCAAACAGTTTGAAGGACTTCAACCAATCTCTTATATCTGATAATGCAACCAATCAAAGCCCCCCTTTCTGCTTTAATAATTTGCAGAACGCTTCAAGAATAAATGTATCGTTCAAAAGGCTATCAAACCAATGCCCGCCCGCTTTTCGGTTATTATTTCTTCGGAAATTATATTCCGGATGAAAGTACAACCGCCTTGCCTGCGGTGCCGTGGTAGCTATGCTGACCTTATCCCTTTGACTGTCATCTACACTTGTACTGTCATTCTGCATATTACCCGTGTCAAACGGCATAACCTGTCTATCCCTTAACTCTGTCAAGGTTGCATCTGCTGTCTCAGCAAGTGCGTCATATGCCGCCTCGTCAAGTCTGCTTAATATCGCTTGATCTAATTCAATTCGACTTGATACTTGTATATTGCCCGCCATTATATCAACTCCAATGTCGTATAGTTGATTGTGCCGTCCGGGTTATAGTTCTTTGTGCCTTTGTTGATCGTGTACTCTTTGCCGTTTATAGTAGCCGTACCAGACGCTATAACCGGAAGAGTAGGGCACAAATCACCGATAAACAAGGCAACGCCGGATAGCTCGATTCTTTCTTTATCCTTTGACAAGCTCGCCTTTGCACCCATCTGCAAGTTGCAAGTCGTCTCGACCTCAAAAGCGGGTACAAGTTCGCCATCTTCGGATAACTCGTCCGATTCTATAACAACCTTTACAGGCGTTTTGCAAAATCGCTTATCTACCAAGCAAGGGAAGCCCATATCAGCACCCCCTCAACACTCGGCTAGTCAATCCGCACTTTTGCAAGTGTGAATATATATCACGACTTACTACAATGCCATCCACGAGTGCGGCTCCTGCACTACTACCAGTAAAGCTCATGCTTGCACCGTTTAGCGAATAGCTTGTAAGCATACTGTCGATATAATCTGCGTTATCCGTCTCCCAGTCCGCCATAAGGCAAGCACACTCTTCGACGATTCCCTGTTGATACTCAGTCAAGTTGTCAAAGCCGATGCCTACAATTCGATTGAATGTGAGCGTGTCGATGTGCCTGCTCGCCTTATTCAAAGCCTTTTCTGCATCTGCATCATCAAGGTTGCCTTTGTACGTTTCTTTGTAGTATTCAACTGTTGCGTACATTCAAGCACCCCCTTATTTTTCCGCTTTTACAGAAGATTTAACAGGCTTTGAAGCAGGCTTTTTTACCTGCTTCTTATCCTGTGTCTGTGGCTCCTCCGGCTCCGGGATAAGTCCTACGATTCTTCCCATACGATCACCGCCTTACAGTGCCTTCTTATGTACGTAGATACCTGCCGCCTTGTTTTCGTAAGTATCGCAAAGACCGTAGTTACGATATCCGTACTTCCAAGCATCGGCGTTCTGGTTCTGCTCCGGTGCGATGATCTTCGGTACTGCGTGCTTTGTGAACTGCAATACTGCTGGCTTGTGAATGATCTCAAAGTTAAGCTCAACACCTGTGTCATAGATGACTACAACCTTGTTATTGACGCTCGCACCAGCACTCAAAGTCACCTTTCCAGTAGCTGCATCGTATGTGAACTCAACAGATGCTCCCTCAACTGTAACCTTCTGTACAGATGCAGGCTTTGCTGTTACGATAAACTCTGTCTGAGATGCAGTAGCTGTGTACTCCTGCTTGTGATCTGCCTTCTTGAAGCCGCCCTTCTCTTCGCCTTCTGTCTTGCCATCCTGCAAGTCAATAGCAGAGTAGAATCTTGTCTGCGGTACCTGTGTAATAGAAGCGAATCTTCCCAGTACCTCTCTTGACTTAGTAGTGTCAAGATCCTGTACAAGTCCGTACAGTGTCGGTGTGATGTAGAGATGACGATCTTCCATCGGTACTTCTGCCTCGTCCATAGCAGATGTAGCAGCTCTAAGTGCTGCGATTACGCCTGCGCCATCTGACAGTGTACCTGTTGCTGTGCCTGCATCCTTTGTACCCGCATATGTAGCGAATCTGAACGCGTCAAGCTCCGGTACTACCTTTGTACGAATAAACTCGCCCGCAAGACGACCAAACGCAATGTTCTGTGTCTCTTCGTTATCCATATCGTCAACTGTGAAGGATCTACCTCTTTCATAGTTGAACTTAGCTGTCTCCCATGTCAACTCAACGTCGCCGTCCACATAGCCGCTGTTACGGTTGTAGTCTGCAAGTCCGTCCATTGACAGCTTAGGAATGACGATCTCGTTTGCATTTGCACCTGCTCTTGCAAGTGTCGCATCTGATTCCAGATTTGCAGTCAATGCCGACTGCTGATAAACTTCATCCAGAAGATTTGTGTAAACCTTCGCTAATGCAATATTATTGCCCATTTGTTACTCCTTTCTACTTTTTAGGTGCAAGACCGAAAGCCTTACGCAAGACGTTTTCCTGCTCGGTTGCGTCGTCCTGCTCTCCGCTGATTCCAACCTTAAAGCCCTGCTTCTCGATTACGGAACTCTTGAAAGCCGGTACATCTTTAAGCACCTGCTCTACGCTTGCTTTTACTTTCTCTGCATTGACCTCTCCCTTTTCGTTGATCGCATCCGTAAAGTCTGCGCACTTAATCACGTGCGGGATAGTGTTCTTGTCAATACCCAAGTCCAAGCAATCGTTAAAAGCCTGCTTATTAAGAAGTTCCTGTGTAAGTCGTTCCTGCAAAGCCTTGTTACTTTCCTGCAACTTGTTAAAGTTGTTTGTCTGCTCCTGTGCCTGTGTCTGCTTGCGTGACTTCCAATCGCCGATAGCAGATTTAACGTCATCCTCGCTCATACCCTGCTGCTCAAAGTACGATTTAAGGATCGCGTTTTCTTTTTGTGATGTACCTTTGTCAATCATAGCCTGTATCTTGTCATAATCAACTCCAGTCGCCTGTGTGTTATTTGCACCGTTACCGCCCTGTGCCTGCGTGTTGTCGTCCTGCTGTGTTGCAGTATTATTTGCATCTGCCATAAAATGACCTCCCGTTTTACCGTCCCGTCGACGTTCTTAATGTCATTATATTATGTTTATACCGTCATGTCAATTATGATTATACTGTCTTTACAAGCCTCATAAACTGCAAATCAAGCGCGTTGCACATTTTTCTGATGACAAGCCTTGTCGGTTTGACTTTTCCTTTCTCGTAGCCGTAATATGTCGCGACGCTGACACCCAGATACTTTGCAAACACGGTTGCATTCCCAAAACACTGTTGCCTTTTCGCTTTCAAAAGATTTGTGTCAATCCCAACTCGCTCCTTCAAGATATCATCGCTTGACAAATGCCCTTTGCTTATCTGCATCGTCCTACGATCTGCGTCGCTCTCCGTGATATCTTCTTTTGACACGCCTAATTTGTCTGCGATAATCTGTATCCGCTCGCTTCTTGGACTTCGCCAGCCGGATTCATATGCAAAATACGTACCAACTGGAATGCCGCACAAGTCCGCAAACTCATGTGACGTCTTTCCTGTCTTTCTTCTGTGATACTTTAATTTTTCAGAACTAATCTTCATGTTAATCCTCCGTTTTGTATGTTTTTGCTCATTATAACATACATTTTTCAAAAATCAATACTGGAAAATGTAAAACGTAAGTCAAATGTAAGTCAAAATGTAAGACACCAAGAATGTAGTATTTATAAGGGTTTATAAGCCTTTTTATTACATATATATACATAAATACATAATTTTTATATTTATATATTCATATAGCGATTTTTATATCAGCTCTTTTATTTTTTATATATTATACTAATATTTTTTTGTAATTGAAAAAATTATGGAAGATTGCAAGACAAATGTATGAACACCGCATAAATACTACGTTTCTTTGACTTACATTTTGGTTTACATGGACTTTTTCGATGTAATCACGTAAGCCACCTTGACATTTTTTTAACAAAGATGTAAAATAAAAGCATCTTCTTATTAACCTTTCCTTTCTTGTGAGTGATTAGAAGTGACATGGTTTAATTCTCCTTATTGTTGAAAAAGAGCAAGCGATACCTCCCGCCTGCTCTTTTTTTGTGCTTAATAATCACCTTCTGCATCTACCTCATAAGGTTTGCCATTTTTCAAGCACTTCTCAATAGCAACTTTTACGTCCTCTTCGCTCATGCCTCTCATAAGCATAAGCGGGAAGCACTCGCTAAATGCATCCTCATATTCTTTTAATAATTCATTCATTGCTTCAACATCTCCCTTACCATTTCCTTGTAAACATCGTAGCTCTTAGGCAGATACTTTTTAATTAAGTCCAGACTTTCTTTATTCGCAAACGTACTGTCCGTGATCTCCGCAAATGCCTCCGTTGCAAGTCCATCTGCAATGCCGCCGACAGTCCTATCTTTCCAATACTTCGCGCCGTGTCCCGCAACTACGCTTATCTTTGCGTTTGTTGCACCTTCTACAATATCGCATAAGTCCGCAACCGCTATTGCATCATAGCTTCTCAATTCCTTTGCTACTGCATTATATGCCATAGATTTGCGATATTTCGGTATTACCTCGCTTGCCGTCGCATATCCATTTTTGTATCTGTCGTAACTCCATTCACCTATATGTCCGTTCTTTCTGAACCACTCAACATCGCCTGCATGATCTTTGAACGCTTGTTTCAACTCCTTATCATAACGCATAACCCACTCTTGCACTTCGTCTTTGATCGTTTGCGGGAATAGTCCGTCTTTATATGCGCCGGAGAAATGGCTTGCAAAAACTCCTTGCGTTTGCAGATTTCTTCTCGCTCTTCCGTCAATGACGTGTCCGCACTCATGGAATGCTGTTTGATATGGCTTTTCAATTATGCCGCCTTTTGCCACTCTTTCAATATCTAAGTATATACTACCACCCATAGCATATGCACCTTTTTGGGTAGTGCTTCCAACTCCGATATGATCCACATGTGCTTGCCATAACGCTACAAGGTCTTTGTCTTTGCACTTATCTATCTTATCACACATATTGTCATAATGATTTCTACCCAGCTTTGTTGCTAATGTGCCGTTGTAGTCGCGTATAATGCCCGTGGTTGCATTTTTATTCGATTTAGGTGTAACACTAAGCCTACCTTTATTATCAACGCTTAAAACGCCATGTAGTGAAAGCCTCTGCTTGTCAAGTCGAAGCACGTCACTGTTTGCATCGCACAGATCAGTCAACTTCTTTTTGTATGCGCTCGCCCTTGCTGAATACTTCTTGACGTTTTCCTCTGTCAAGCTGCCGTTTGCAAGTCGGACATTTTTTCTGTAATTGCGCTCGTAGTATCTCTGCGTTTGTTCCAAATTATATCTGCGATTGATCTCTTTAGCCTGTTCATCCGTGACTTCTTTAGGCGGTTGATTGATGCCCTCATAGTACGTACTGCAAGCATCCTTACAGTTCGGATGGAAAAGTCCGCCCTTTACTGCAATACTGAGTAACGGATATCCGCTTGACTTGCTTTCCTCGGCAGTGCCACCGCCGTACACGTCATCCACATACACTTTTCCAAGATAAGGTAAACATAAAGGACATGCCGTACCACGTGCATTGACTTTGACAAGATGCATTCCATGCTTTTCTCGGAAGTTTGCCTGTCCCATCAGATTTGCTCGCTTATTTGATGTGCGCAACGACATTTCAGCGTAACTTGCGATATTCACTCTTGCGCCGTTCTTATACTCAACGCAATTATACCCTGCTGCAAGAAAGTCTTTCGTTGCCATATCTACGCATTGCCACATGGATCCTGCGCCGGTATTGTAGAACATCTGCGCCTTGAATATAGTTTGCCTGTAAACGTCGTCATTCATACGCAAAAGTGCTGTTTCCGCTTTCTTCATGTCGTTTGTCGTAGCTTTGACAAGTGCATTAAGCTTTCTCTGGTTATTACGGAAAAAAGCACCTTGCATATTAACCTTCTTTCCGTCTTTAGGCGGCGTATATCCCTTTTGTATCTGCTTCAAAAGCTCGATTTCAAGCTCACTTTCTCCTGTGGCATATGCATCACGGATTGCCCTGGCAAGCTCGCTATTCATTTTGCCCATGTACCCTTTAAGCACGTCTTGATTCTCGGCTCGATACTGCGATAACCCGGCAAGCATCTCTGCCTGCCACTGCGTCCAGTTCATGCCCTCGTCGTACTCGTCGTCGATATGCCTTTGCATATTCGCACGCATAGATTTAATTAACGCAAGCTCAATATCCTCAAAAGCTTCCGTGATATCATAAGCCATTGTCAATCCTCTCCCTTGTCAATGCTTCGGCTTTCTTCTTGTACATCTGTGCAGTCTTTAAGTATCTGCGCTTCTTTCCCTCATCCTCTTCACGGTTTGCTTTATTACGCAAGTCGTACTCACTGCAAAGGCAATGTCCGATCACATAGTCGTAACCAAACTCCGGTATCATATCGTCGATGAAATTCTTAAACATAACTTACCTCTTTTCTCATATCATGCTCGGCTCTTCCAGCTCTGCAATGCCCTGTTCATTTTTAATGCGTCGTACTTCTTCTGCCTTCCAGTCATCTGTCTTGCTGTCGCCGTATAACTCTTCCACGATGCTTTCAATCGACATAACACCCTGTGTCTTTGCTTTGCCGACTGTCTCAATTTGTGATTCAAAAGACGGATTTGCATATTCACCGAAACTTACTTCTGCTTCCGTCACATCCAAAGCCTCGCCACTCATCAGCGCATATACTTTGAATACTTTGTCGATAAGCGACTGCAAGCAATCCTGCAATGCATAGATAATCGTCTGGCGTGTGTAGAGTGTAGTCTTTTCCTTTTCTCTCTGTGCCTCTGCGTTATCCAGCTTCTTCACGTCAATGCCAAGTGTCGACGGAGATATTAAGCCCTGCAAGCATAAGTCAAGTGCGGTGACATACGTTGAAAGATAGCTGTTTGTGTCGATAGTACCGTTTACTGTCTCAATCTTGCTGACTGCATTTTCCTGCATCGGACTTCCTGTTGCGATGAATCGGTTATCAAATGCATTGCCGTACTTGATTGAACCTGTCACCGGATCCCTTGGAAGCAAATCTTCTGGGATGTATGACTTTGTGCGGTTCGCTCTAAGTGCGTCCACCCACTGCGACCACGCCTCATCCAAAGAATCGAAGTTGTCGCGCTTGCTGTCATAAATACTTTGTCCTCTGCCATCCCACTTATCCGATGCAAAGAACGACAGATATTCCGCCATCATAAAGGACTTGTCGAAGTAAACAGGTTGCAAGTCTTTTGTACTATCCAGCTTATCAAGCGAAAGCTCGTTGTCGTAAGCATCGAAAAGTCTGTACGTGATATATCCGTATCCGTAGCACTCTTTCAACACATAAGATACGCCCTGTTTTGCGTAGTGCTTCTTGAAACGTATCTCGCTTACTCTTCCGCGCTTCTTTACAACCTCGATTCTGTCTGCTTCGCAAAACTCTAAAATCGGATACTGCGACACGTCTGTATCAATGCTGATTTTGAACGCTCCGTCACCTGTCACAAGTGCCTTACGCACCGCCTTTTTAACAAGTGCTTTGAAGTCATTTTCTTTCTCGATCTCTCCCCACGTGTTCTCTTTTCCGATATGCTCAATCTTGATATCCTGCATATCGTCAACGCACACGTTCGTAAGTGTGTTTACGATTATCTTCGGCAGTCCTGTGTGTATCTTGCGGATCTCTAAGCCTTTAGTAGATGCCGCTCCCCAGAATGAATACTTGTAGTCTGGGATTGATTTGTACAACTGTTCCAGCTCGTAACCATCGCCACGAAACCAAATTTCATTGACAAAGGCATTTGTCTCGAAGTCGAAAAGCTCATTGATCTGTGCGCTTATCCCTGTCGATTCTGACAAGCTCAAAAAGCTACGAACCGCATTTTTTAACGCATTCTTTGTTCGTTCAAACATCCTTTACTCCTTTCTTTTCACTGTTTTTTTGAAATTCAGTGATTTTTTTCAAGTTTAAACTCAATCATAAGCATCTTTTATAATCTGCTTAATTGCATCCATATCGCCGATACGTGACTTGTACGGTAACCACGCGTACTGACAACTGTTGATGCAGTGATCGTGTCCGTCCTCTGGCTGTCCGTCCTCAGTATAAGAGTACGCGTTGCACTCGTCAATATAATCTGTGCAGGTGTCAACTACAAGGAAGTCTCCTGTCTGCATCCAAGACTGCTGCAACTGCAATCGCGTTATAATCTTTGTCTTTTTCCATGCTCCCACGAAATCATATATACAAGGGTTATTGCGCTTAAACTTCTGCGCTTCTTGTATCGTTCCCGCGTCGGCACTGTCTATATATGCCGTCTTTGCGAATCCCCACTTGCTCTTGTTTTGTTCTACAAACTCAAGCAATATCGGAATTGTATCGGATGGCGCAAACGGTACGACTGCATCTTTGTTATTCTGACTTTTGCTTGCAAGTAGTACACACTTCCTGTCTTTTGTTATTCCGACAAAAGTAAAGGATAGCTTATCATGCGACTTCTTAGAGTACGACGTATCACAGCCAACCGAATAATACAAGAATTTCATCTTCTTTGCTTCTGTTTCTGTGATGATATTCTCTTTTTTAAGCGGTAGTATCAGCCCTGTCGCACGACCACGCAAGCCTAGTATCTTGTTCTTGTACATCTTTGTACCGACCGGTGCAGATGCTTTCTTTTTCTCGATCTGCTCTGGCGTAAGTCCTGCATTGTCGTTAAACGTAAAGAACCAATAACGCCACCTTGCATATTCCGGCTCTTTCAAATCCTGCATGATACTCTCCGGCACGTCATGCGCATACTTCGGCAGTGGTCTGCTCCTGTTTATAAATTCCTTGTAAACAGGTATATCTGGGCTGTCCGGGTTAAGCGTAGCAATTAAGTAGTCATTACGCGTTGAAATCTCACGTACGAACTCAATGTCTGCCGTGTTGATCTCGTCTATAAGCACGCAACCATACTGACCGCCCAACGCATTCTCCCACTTGTCTTTCGTATCGTAACCCATTATCAATATGATTTTATCCTCAAACTTAATGTGCGGAAACTTATAATCTTTGTCGCCGTTTCCGTAATATTTAGCGTTTCTGTGTAAGTCAAGTATGCCGTTATCTTGTTGCAAGATATTCTTTTCTACAACTCCGGTCGTGCGTCCTGCTATGATGTGCAGCTTCTTTTTTGATGCCGACACCTTTATCATAAACTTAACGCCCGCACCGATAGTTGTCTTGCCAGATGCAGTAGTGCCCTCAAGAAAGTCTGCGTCAACGTCCATATCTTTGACGAAATCTATGTACTTTTGCGATAACTTAAACACATCTTATCACTCCCCTTTTATCTGCTCCATGATGTCTGCAAGCTTTTCCGACTTACCAACCGACACGTCTAAAAGCTCTGTAAACTGTTCGCCCGCAATTTTCAACAGCTTTTCAAGTGCGTTTGCATCGCCTTTTTGCATAGCTTTCATCATGCAAGACAAGAACATCGTGTCATATGCCGTAAGCTCTACGCCCTTGATGTTAAAAAATTTCTTTATCTTGTCAATTCCTGCGCCTTGTACTGTCAAGTCAAGCAATTCAGAAGCTATTTGTTTGCGATCTCGCTTTTCTTTTCGTGCCTTGCCGGATGCTATTCCACCCTTGCGACCATTCTTCGCGGCTTCTTCACGGTTTTGGTTGCTTGTGTAAGGAACTAGGTTCTGTTCGTTAGCCATTTTATAACACCACCTTATTTTTCTGCATTCTTGTCAAGCTCGGCGATAATGCCTAGCTCCCTGTCTGACAGCTTAAAGACGTAGGCTGCTGCCTTTTCTGCTGCCGCCTTTTCTGCTGCTGCCTTCCTTTCAGTAGCCGCCGTGCTAAGTAAGAGCCCTGCCCCGAATATAGTTTTGCCCATGTCCTTCTGCGCATCCAGCTCATAGACTTTAACGCATTCACTTCGCTTAATCTTAAGCTCCACCCCATGCTTGCTGCAATAGTTCCCCATTGATGCAGTGAATAAGGCTGTCGGATAGCTATACTTAGGCAGCTCGACTGTCGTCTTGTTCTCTTCCACCGCTTGTTTCACTCTGTCATATAGCTCAGGGCAAGTGACTGCCGCGTATCCGCCTGGATCTAAATTTGTAAGAAACGAAGTATTGACTCTTGCCCCGTTCTCATAAATTACAGCAACGCCAACGATCACGGCTGTGCAAATATCTGTTGCTGCCCCGCTCATAAGCGTAAGATGTGGCGCAAACAAGAAGAATTTGACGTTGTTTTCTGCGTAAAATTTTAAAATCTCCGCAAGGATTGAGAACGGCGGGTTATCTACGACTATGTCAGTTTTTTTGTATTTATAAGCCTGATAATCTCCACCCGGATAGAATGGACGCACGAAGTCGTGTCTGCTTACCTTGTAGCGATCCTCGACGAACTCCATCACCGCATCGTATACAGGCTCGGGCGTGTAGCAGTCATCTGTGGTCTTCTTTGGCTCGAACTTTTCAAGAAACTCTTGGTATTCCTCGGAATCCTCACTGAGTTCCCCGGATGCCATGCGCTCTTCGAACTCTTTCTTTCTTGCTTCGAAGTCTTCCTGCTCCTGCTCTTCTTCCGCAATGTCAAACCCAAAGTCAGACATATCAATATTAAAGATACCGCCCAGTTCTTCTCCAAGCAAATCAATATCCCATTCCGCAAGCTCCGACACCTTGTTATCCGCAAGCCTGTATGCCTTTATCTGTTCCTCTGTCAAATCATCAGCTATCACGCAAGGCACTGTATCAAGCTTCAGCTTCTTTGCCGCCTTGTATCTTGTGTGACCGCATACGATCACACCGTCCTTGTCAATCACAACCGGCACTTTGAACCCAAATTCACGAATAGAATTAGCAACCGCATCAACTGCGCTGTTGTTCTTTCGTGGATTTTTCTCATATGGTTTTATGTCCTTTAATTTCTTTTCAATTACATCCATCTGCTCACGCTCCTTTATTACGTTTATACCGTCATTTTATCACAGTAAAGAAAAAAAGGCTACACATAAAGCGTAGCCCTGTTCTGTTTACAACGACAAGTAGCACATGATCCCACACTCTGGGAAGATTTCTGTATCCATGTTACCCCTGTCTGGATCCAGCTCGTCAAGGTATATCGGATTTCCTTTACTGTCTTTCAATATTGAATGTCCGACCAATCGCTCCAACTTCGCCCGGCTCTCGAACACTTCCGGGAAGTCTTTTCTGATCTTGTTCCAATAACCCATTCCACCTTTGACACATCCGATGCAGTTATTGTTCGGATAACCCATTTCATACATCTTCGGTCTCTTAAAATCAAAAGTACGTTCAAACAATCCATGTACCTCTTCCTTAGACAAGCCTCTGTCGATAAGTGGAAATTCATGTTCCGCCTGTGGGTTTGCTTCGATCGTACGCTCTGCTCGGCTCTTTTCTTTTAAGTCAAATCCCCAAACATACGTCAATTCGCAATCCTTGTGTCGCTCTTCCCACTCCTTACGAACTCTCTTTTTCAACCAATTTGTGCAAGGCGCAAAGCCGCCCGGCATCTTAATTACTCCTGCCGCCCTTATGCAGTCCTCAACACATCTGTACTCGCTCGATCTCAATATTCGTACTTCTTCGCCGATTGCTCTCTCACAATCTCTGATAAATCTCAAACTATCTGGATGCTGGTCTAATATATCAATGTAAATCCATTCATCTACATTTCCTGCCAAATATCCAGCCATAAAACTAGATATTCCAGCACTTACCCAACATACCTTTAGTTTTCTTTTCGTCATAACACCACACTACAAATCCTTGTAATGTGGATAAATTTTTAGATTGCTCTACATCTCACGTTCGTTTCCGTTCGCGCCTTATAGCCACAATGAATATTTTTCTATACAACCATTGCAAATCTCCGTTGCATAACCTCGGTTCACCGAGGATTTGTTATTCCTTTCTTTTATTCTTCGCCATATGATCTCCTACAGTAACTCATTTACTCTCTTTTGTATTGCGGCATAATCGTACCCCGCCTGTGTAAGTCGATTCTTGCGATTCAAGCCTGTACCCCATTGCCCTGCGATAACCTCACGTGCAAGCTGGTCTACTGTCTTTTTAGGCTTGCAAAGCTCATTGACCTTCGCCTGTACCTCGTCATAGTTGTATCCAGCAGCAGTAAGTCTTGCTTTTCTGTCTGCACCATTTCCCCATTTGCCATCCAATACTTCTCTAGCAATGTCTAAAGCCGATTTAAGCGGTTTTTCCTGTACAGGTGGTGTATTTGTACCCTCGAACTTAGCAAATCCGTTTAAACCGGATTTACGCATAATAGACGGATAATCAAAGTATGCGTAGTCTTGATCGCAAGTAACGCCAGCAATCTTGTTTGAGCGTAGCTTATTTGTCTCGCCCCCGAACTGCCACATGCCATAATCAATCGGACAACTGCACTTTGTATGCCACTGCGCAATCCATTTATCATACTTGCAAAGCTCCGCAATGTTCGTGTAGCTATTAAGATAACTGTATGTACTGTAAATGCCTGCATAATAACCCGCATCTTCCAGCGCGTCACAGTACGCCTTAATGATAGACGTAAGTACGGATTTTCCTAACTTCGCCTGTGTCTTGTCCTCAACGTCCAGATAGATCGGATACTCGAGCTGCTTGCCCTTTAAGATGCTAAGCATAAGCTCTGCTTCTTTCTTTGCATCCATAACCGACTTCGCCATAGAGTAGTGATAGACACCGACTGGAATGCCTTTGTCTTTACATGACTTGTAAAAGTCCTCGAAGCAAGAATCCTTGCTATTAGAATATGCGCCACGCAAGATAATGAACTCCACGCCCTCTGCCTTTGCTTTGTCAAAATCAAAGCCCTTTTGCCACTTTGAAATATCAATACCAAATTTCTGCATTATATCGCCCCTTTCTGCTTACATTGTAGCACAAGTACGGTCTAGCCGTCACTTCTTAACTTCTCTACTTTCTGCTTGATATAGTTAAGTGTCGCATTTGCACAAGCAAGTGTTTCTTTTGTGCCACCGCCAAACTCTATATCGTTCAGCATATTCATCACATCATCAATCGCATTGTCGGAAAAATCACGCAATTCAAATTCTACTGCTTTGTGCCAAGAATACAACCAACTTTCTAAGCCTTTGTCGTCATAAAGATGTGATTTTATTTCGCTAACATTTATGTCTGACAAAAGATTTAGTAATGCCGTAGGTATCTCAACTTTGCTCATCCGCTGCACCCCCTTCCTCTATCTCTGCTTCCCGCTTCTGTATCATAATTGCAGATACAAATAACAGGATAACTACGATTGAATTAACCCACACTGCATACTGTGGTATCAGCCCTTTATCTGACATGCAAAAGCCATAGCTCCCAAGTAACACAGATGCAAACATCAATATCCAGCTAAATATCATCATTCTTTACCACCTGCCTTTATAATCTCGATCGCATTATCCAAATTAACTACAAGCTCTCCGCCCATGCCGGTATTCCCGAATCGTTCATATGAGACTTTCTTTAGTTGCCCTACTACTTTGTCAATGTCATAGGCGGTAGGCTGGCTTTCAATAATATCTTTAAATATTGGCACATTTTCTGCTAAAGGTATCTCCAATAAATCCTTAACTAATACATCTGCATCAATCAATCTCATATTAATATCCCTCTGTATGAATCCGTTTTTCTTGGCTTCTTTGGTATTTGCTTTTCAAGTGCCTGTATTGCCATTTCACTAGCTTTGTAATCATCTTCTGTAAATTTGCACTCGCTCTTCTCATCCTCAATCTGAATAAACAATCGCATATTTTTCAGTTTTTCTACCACTTCACTCTCTGTCATATTATACCTCACCCATTTCTATGCGTAATCAGCGGCTTCTTGAAAGTTTATAAAGAAGTGTATGCCGGTGCTACATTCATTCCATCTGTTCTCGTCGAAATCGTCAACCGACACTATCTCGCCGATTTTATAAATAAACGATGGGTCCCTTCGACTTCCAACCTTTGTCACGTCAGCCACTGTTCTGTCCGCATTAAGAATCCTTAATACCTTTGCTTTGTCGCACCGGCACTTTCCTGTTGTAGCAGACATGCGTCTTGCATCTGCTAGAATCTCAAGTTCAACGATATATCCTTCACATGCTTTCTTATATCCAATAAATGCCCCAAAATCCGGACATGCATATGGGATGAATGGCACGTCTTTAGCACCGCTTAAGTCAGCACCGTATAAGTTAGCATCGCGTATGTTAGCATCGTATAAGTTAGCACCGCGTAAGTTAGCATCGCGTAAGTCAGCACCGCGTAAGTTA
>ERZ808252.548-NODE-548-length-35355-cov-4.530170_pt1 | contig 35355 bp, 32 predicted proteins | sample MGYA00521242_ERZ808252 | MGnify/ENA primary metagenome ERZ808252 (study PRJEB31516, sample SAMN03275581) | gut metagenome | biome: mammalia-associated habitat; material: feces | host: Papio cynocephalus | place: Kenya | collected 2012-08-07 ...
GAGTTATCACGGCATTGACTGTATCGGAACCGGTTACTTTATGGCAAAAGCGTTAGGGAAAAACGAAAATTATAAAATCTATGCCGCCGCTGCGGATACCGTAAAAAAGGAAAAGTTTATACAGAAACTGGGGGATGGTATTACCGTTGTTGAGATTTCCGATCCGGAGTATGTAGAAATACTGGCAACTTCGGAAATTGTTATGAACAATCAGTCATTTCCAAAATATTACAGGAAGCGCAAGGGACAAAAATTTGTTTTTATGGACTTTCTTCCGGCATGCTTTGGACAGGGGCGTTTTGCATCTTATCCGGTCAAAAATATGCAGGGGATTCAGTTTAGTCTGGCTCAGGCCGACGTGATCCTATTTCCGGAAGAAGAAAAGGAAATTTTTGGAAAATGTCTGGACGAATATAATATGCGGCAGGTCTGTGAAAAGAAGGGATATTTTGTCCCGGTCAGTAAACTGCCATTTCCGGTTGTACACTGCGGAACGAAGGAAGAGTTTGTGACTGCCTATCTGCCGTCTCCAAAGAATTTTCCGGGATTAAAGGACAGTAAAAACTTTTTGTTTTTGAGTGAGTTAAAGAAGCAGCTGCTGTTTCTGGACGCCAATCTCCGGGATAATGAGGTGCTTTTGGTGCAATATCCGCGTACGGTGCGCCGTTATCTGGTAGAAGAGGGATGGCAGCATATCCGGTTTGCAGAAAGCGAATGTGAGGAAGGGGTAGATTTCAGTCAGATTCTTGCCGGATGTGATGCGGCAGTCGGGGAAGCAGAAAGTGCTCTTTTTATGATGGAAGCCTTTGGAAAGCCGGTCTGCCGGTATTCCCTGCAGGATTGTGAACGGGACTGGACGCTGGGAAAAGCAGAGGACTGGAAGGAGAATCGCTGGGAAAAAAGAGATTCTTTAGAGGAAATCCTTGCCTGGATCCATACGCAGTCAGAGCAGGCTGTGCCAAGGACAGAAAATGAGCCGGATCCGGCAGAGTGGGATTTGCGCTTGGAAAAAATTGTAAAAAGAGTGCCCCGTAGAAAAAGCGGGTCTGTCCGCCGGAACTGGGTTTATGTACCGCAGATACACAATTTTCAGGAATTTCAGAACTGGCTGCTGCGGGTTTCCGGAACGGAAAAGGACTGCATCTTTGCCGTGGACAGGGAGAAAATGTGCGACGGTTTTGCAGACTGGATCCGGGAATATTGTCCGGATATGTCTTATGTAATCATTCTTCGGAGTTTTGTGTTAAGCGAAAAGGAAGAGAAGAAAATTGGGTGGAAATTAACAACAAAAGCAAAATTGCGCGAAGCGAGAGATCGGGAACGGTACTTGGGACGATAGAAGAAAGGAGACCAAAGTGACGAAGCGAAAACAGTTTTTAATCTATTCAGCGGCCTTTGTGATTGTATTTTTGGGTACATTCTGCGGCTTATATCTCAATGGAAAAAGTTTTGTCTGGCAGGGGGATGGTTTCCGCCAATATTACCCGGCATTACAATATCTTGGACGATATTACCGCACGATCGTCTCCGGACTTCTGCATGGAAACTTTTCTATTTCCATGATCGATTACTCCATCGGGCAGGGAGAAGATATCATCACGACATTTTGTAATTATGGTCTTGGTGATCCCTTTTCCTTTCTTGCCGTATTTTTTACAGGAAAAAAGAGCATGGAGATTCTCTATGCGGTGCTGGTCGCTTTGCGTCTATACTGCGCAGGGCTTGCTTTTTTATGCTTCTCAAATGGTAAAAAATGGAAAAAGGGAGACGCTCTTTTTGGTGCCTTTTTATATGTGTTTTGTGGGTTTGCCCTGTGGTCGATCAAAGATCCGTTCTTTTTGAATGGAATGATCTACCTGCCGCTTGTGCTGCTTGGTATCGAGCGGATCCGGCAGGAGAGAAAACCGGGTGTTCTGATCGCATCGACGTTTTTTTGCGCATTAAGCGGATATTATTTTTTCTATATGATCGTTATTGCGGCAATCGTATATTTTGTACTGGGGGAATTAAAGCAGAAACCTAAAAATTGGAAAAAAGTGGGAAAAGATCTGGGGGCAGTATTTTTTCCTGCACTTTCCGGAACGCTGATGTCATCCATCCTTCTTGTTCCGTCGCTGTTCGGATTTCTGGCCAGCAGCCGCGGAACAGTGAAAGTTCCGCTTTCGTCCCTTCTTTTATATGGGGGGAAATATTATAAACAGTTATTTACACAGTTTTTAACGGTGACGGCATCCGATGATGCAAGTGCGGTATGGTATTTTAGTATGGGGGCGTTGGTGTTTCTTTCCATAATAGTTACTTTTATGGGAGATCGTGCGAAAAAGAAGTGGTGGATCGCCGGCCTCGGACTGACCATGCTTGCGGTGTGTTCGCCGCTTGCGGGATATGTTATGAATGGAATGGGATATATTACCAATCGTTTTATGTTTATTGCCTCGTTTTTTATGGCGTGTCTTGTGGTAAAAATGCTGCCGGAGATCTACCGGCTTAGTTCCACACAGAAAAAGCGGCTCTGGGCCGGGGCAGGGGTGTATGGAATTGCCGCAGGCATTGTGGCAGGAAAAGAGAGTGTGGTTCAGAGTGTGTGCATGATGGTATTTCTTATGATAACGTGCGCTTTGCTCTGGTTTGTCAAAGAAGAAAAGAAACTCCGCCTCGCATTGTTTGTTGTACTCATTTGCAATCTTGCCGCCAATGGAAATGTGATGTATCAGCCGTTTGGTGCCAACATCCAGAAGACCTATCTCAAGGAGGGAACCGTGCAGAAGCAGTACGATCAGAAGGCAGTGCGGGAGGCAGCAAAGGCAAGTGATACGACAAAGATGGAGCGCGTCGATGTTATGACAGACCGTGGGTATAATCCAAACCGCGCGGTGACAATGCGGGCAACGCCGCATGCTTATCTGGGATGCAGTGTGTATTACAGCGTTGTGAGCGGCGGATTTTCCAAACTGATGCTGGCACTGGAAAATTCTTCCGGTCTGATGTACAGCCACCGTCTGATCGGAATGGACGGCAGAAGTATATTAGACCAGCTGGCAGGCGTGCGGTATGTCGTAAGTGACGAACCGTCGATGGTGCCATATGGTTTTGAAAAGAAGAGCGAGACGCTTTATGAGAATACCGAACCGGTGTCGATAGGATATGTGTATCATGCCTATATGACAGAGCACACAGCAGACGGACTGGATGCCCTGGATCTGCAAAATGCCCTTTTGCACGCGGCAATCCTCGGTGATCCTTCGGATATCCAAAATGAGGCGGTAAAATCCGGGTTGAAAGAAGAAGCATGGAATGCCGAAAAAAACTCCCTTAGTTTTACGATGACAGACCGCAGCAGTTTTGTCTGGAATAAAGGTATTTTGAAGATAAAAAGAAGAAATGGCGTGTTTCATACGAAGGTCACGATGCGTCCGGGGTATGAATACTATTTGAGACTGCGGGGGTTAAAGATCAAAAAATCGGAGAAAAATGCTTTGTGGGCAAATGTCACGATGGAAGATATGGTTCGGGAATTTGTCATTTCAGATACTTCGTATGATTTTCATCTCGACCGGGAAAACTATCTGATCACCCTTGGCAGTGTGACGGGGGAGCAGACAAAAGATCTGAAGTTCCGGATCAATGGGCCGGCGGTATATGAACTACAGGATATCGAGATCGTAGAAGTTTCTATGGCAGACTATCATGAAAAAGTGCAGCAGCTCATGCAGGAGCGCATGACAGAGGTGAAAAAGGAAAAAAATGAAATATCCGGTACAGTCACGAATGAATCGGATGGCATTCTCTGTCTCGCGGTGCCGTATAAAAACGGATACCGCCTTTGGATCGATGGTAAGGAAGAAAAAATAGAAACCGTCAATAAAATGTATATAGGATGTCTATTGAAAAAGGGGGAAAACCACAGCGTTTTGCTGAAATATGAGACGCCGGGGTTGAAAATCGGGGTGATTTTGACGATAATCGGGGCAATCTTTTCTATTTCTTTGGTGGAATTTAACAAAAAGTCATTGCGCAAATAACCGATAGATGATATAATTTATCAATAAGGCATTTTCTGCCGCAGGTTATTTGAAAGGAGAAGGACAATTGACAAACCAGGAAATTGCAAAGTTGGATGAAATTTTGCAAAAACACGATTATGATCCAACCCTTTTGATCGCAATTATGCAGGACATTCAAAAGGAACATCATTATCTGCCGGAGGAGGCATTATGTTACATTGCAAAAAAATTGAAACTGAGTGAAGCAAAAATTTATGGGGTTGCAACATTTTATGAAAATTTTTCGCTGGAACCAAAGGGAAAATATGTTATTAAAATATGCGACGGAACGGCTTGCCATGTGAGAAAGTCAGTTCCTATTTTAGAGGAATTTCGTAAGATTCTTGGGGTAAGCGAAGCAAAGCCGACCACAGAGGATATGCTTTTTACAGTAGAGACGGTGTCTTGTCTCGGTGCCTGCGGACTGGCACCGGTATGTACCGTAAACGATCATGTTCATCCGGCGATGACACCGGAAAAAGCGAGGGAATTGATTCAATCCCTGCAGGAAGAAGCGAAAGGTGGTGCAGGCGATGAAAATTGAGACAAGAGAGCAGCTGGCTGCAAAGCAGAAAGAGTATCATGATTCTCTCAACAGCCAGAGAAAGCAGATTCTGATCTGTGCCGGAACCGGCTGTGTGGCAGGCGGGTCATTGGAAATTTATGCCAAAATGAAAGAGATCATTGAAGCGAAAGGACTTCGTTGTGCCCTTTCTTTGGAAAAGGAACCACACGATGAAAGTATCGGATTGAAGAAAAGCGGCTGTCACGGTTTCTGTGAGATGGGACCGCTGCTTCGTATCGAACCGATGGGATGGCTCTACTTAAAAGTAAAAGTAGAAGACTGTGAAGAAATTATTGAAAAAAGTATTGTTGGCGACGAAGTGGTAGAACGTCTGGTATACACCGATAAGACGCTGAAATCTTATGTAAAACAGGAAGATATCCCGTTTTATAAGCAGCAGACGCGTATTGCGCTGGAGTACTGCGGACGGATCAATGCGGAAAGCATTGCAGAATACATAGCACTTGGCGGATACAGCGCCGTTGCAAAAGCATTGTTTGACATGACACCACAGCAGATTGTAGATGAAGTGAGTGAAGCTTCTCTTCGCGGACGCGGAGGCGGAGGCTTCCCGGCTGGAAGAAAATGGCAGCAAGTGCTTGACCAGGATGTGGAAGAAAAATACGTTGTCTGTAACGGAGACGAAGGAGATCCCGGCGCATTTATGGATCGTTCCATGATGGAAGGAGAACCGCACCGTGTGATCGAAGGAATGCTGATCGCGGCGATCGCGACCGGAGCACATCACGGATATATCTATGTGCGTGCGGAGTATCCGCTTGCGGTAGAACGTTTGCAGACGGCGATCGATAAGGCGATGGACAAAGGACTTCTTGGAAAAGATATTTTGGGATCGGGATTTGATTTTGATCTTCACATCAGCCAGGGAGCAGGAGCGTTTGTATGTGGAGAAGGCAGTGCTTTGACGACATCGATCGAAGGAAACCGAGGCATGCCTCGTGTAAAACCGCCACGAACGGTAGAACACGGATTGTTTGACAAGCCGACCGTTTTGAATAATGTTGAGACATTTTGTAATGTGCCTCCGATCATTTTGAACGGAGCAAAATGGTATCAGGGATTTGGACCGGAGAACAACCACGGTACGAAGGCTTTCGCGCTTACCGGAAATGTAAATAATACCGGATTGATCGAAGTGCCGATGGGAACGACGCTGCGAGAGGTAATTTTTGACATCGGCGGCGGTGTCAAAGGCGGAGACTTTAAAGCGGTACAGATTGGTGGACCATCCGGCGGATGTCTCTGCATCAGTGCGACGGAAGATCATCTGGATATGAAACTGGATTTTGATTCGCTGAAAAAAGTAGGAGCGATGATCGGATCCGGTGGTCTGGTGGTTATGAATGATAAGAGCTGTATGGTCGAAGTTGCCCGTTTCTTTATGAACTTTACGCAGAATGAATCCTGTGGTAAATGTGTCCCTTGCCGTGAGGGAACCAAAAGAATGCTGGAACTTCTCACGGATATTACCGAGGGAAGGGGAACGATGGAGCATATCGAACTGCTGGAAAAACTTGCCGATACGATTTCAGCGACTGCACTGTGCGGATTGGGAAAGACGGCGGCGTCTCCGGTAATCAGTACGCTCAAATATTTCCGCGATGAATATATCGCGCATGTAGTAGATAAAAAATGTCCGGCGGGCCAGTGTAAGGCGCTGATGACATTACAGATAGATCCTGATCTTTGCCGAGGATGCACCAAGTGTGCAAGAATGTGTCCGGTAGGAGCAATTACCGGAACCGTGAAAGAACCTCATGTCATTGATACGACAAAGTGCATCAAATGTGGTGCCTGCAAAGACGGCTGCAACTTTGGCGCAGTCCGGGAAGTATAGAAAGGTCAGGTGAAAAGAATGTCAAAAAAATATATGATCATTGACGGAATTCGTACTGAGTTTACGGATGAAAAAAATATTTTGCAGGTAATCCGCAAAGCAGGAATCCATGTGCCGACTTTTTGCTATTATTCGGATATGTCCATTTATGGAGCCTGCCGTATGTGCGTGGTAGAAGACGAGCGCGGCGGCGTGATCGCTTCCTGTTCGACTCCACCGCGCGATAAAATGGTAATTAAGACCAATACATCAAAACTGCATCAGCACAGAAAGATGATCCTTGAGCTGCTTCTGGCATCCCATTGCCGCGACTGTACGATCTGCGACAAAGATGGGAACTGCCGTTTACAGATGCTGGCAACACGTTTTCGTCTTTCAAAAGTGCGTTTTCCGAACACACACCCGGAACGTTGCATCGATGATTCGTCGCGATCCATTGTAAGGGATCCGAGCAAATGTATCCTCTGTGGTGACTGCGTCCGTATGTGTAATGAAGTACAGCACGTCGGAGCCATTGATTTTGCATTCCGCGGTGCCAATATGATAGTAAGTCCGGCATTTGGCAAAAAGATTGCGGAGACGGACTGCGTAAACTGCGGACAATGTGCGGCGGTATGTCCGACCGCGGCGATCACGATAAAAAATGATCTGCGCGAAGTGTGGCAGGCGCTGTATGCACCGGGAAAACGAGTGGTAGCTCAGATCGCACCGGCGGTTCGTGTGGCGATCGGAGAAGAATTCGGTCTTCCGGCAGGAAAAAACACGATCGGAAAGATTTTTACGGCTCTTCGCATGCTTGGCTTTGATACCGTATTTGACACCAGTTTTAGTGCCGATCTGACGGTTATAGAAGAAGCAAACGAATTGGTGTACAAATTAAAAAATGGCGAGCAGAAATATCCGCTGGGAAACAGTCTTCCATTATTTACCTCCTGCTGTCCGGCATGGGTGCGGTTTGTAGAGACAAAACATCCGGAACTTTTACCGTATGTTTCTACCTGCAAATCTCCGATGGAAATGTTTGGCGCGGTGTTGAAAGAGTATTATAAACCGGCAGATGAAGAAGCCGGGATAGAGACGGTTTCTGTGGCAGTGATGCCTTGTGTGGCTAAAAAGCACGAAGCAGCCAGAGAAGAGTTTAAGAGAAATGAAGTGCCGGATGTCGATTATGTCATTACGACCAAAGAATTGATCCTGATGATCAAAGAATTGGGAATTCAGTTTGATGAGATCGAACCAAGCGCACCGGATATGCCATTTTCCATCAACTCCGGAGCAGGCGTGATCTTTGGAGTTACCGGTGGAGTTATGGAAGCGGCTCTCCGTCATGTGGCAGATAAGAACAATGAGGCTCTCCGCGAGATTCAGTATTCCGGAATCCGTGGACTGGAAGGAACCAAAGTGGCAGAGATCGAAGTCGCCGGGACAACGCTGCGGGTTGGCGTGGTCAATGGACTGGGAAATGCAGAAAAATTGATCGAAAAACTGCAAAAAGGCGAGGAGAAACTGGACTTTGTAGAAGTGATGGCGTGTCCATACGGATGTATCGGAGGTGCCGGACAGCCATTTGGTTACCGTACTGTCAAAGAAGAACGAGCCAATGGAATGTACAAAGCAGATAAATCGGCGATCGTGAAGAGAGCCGAAGAGAATCCGACATTGGTTTCCATGTACGAAACAGGTATGTTGAAAGAACGTGCTCATGAACTTTTGCATGTTCATTACGGCAAATAAGAATTTACAAAAAAAGGGGATTGCTTAAAACGGCAATCCTCTTTTTACTGTTATGGTCGTTGTACGGTGCGCATTTCAGACACCCCAGCCTCCATCAAATCCGATGATCTGGCCGGTCATATACGGAGAAGCTTCCAGCAAAAGTGCGATAAAGTCACCGGTCTCCGCCGCGGATGCCATGCGTCCGCACGGAATCTCTTCGCAGATTTCTGCGATTTCTTCCTCGGAAAAGGCAGCATTCATCTGCGTGTCGATCATGCCGCAGGCAATGGCATTGACAGAAATGCCGCTGGGCGCGAGTTCTTTTGCCAATGCTTTCGTGAAGGTATTCAATCCTCCTTTGGTGGTAGAATATGCAACCTCGCAGGAGGCACCATGGACTCCCCAGATAGAAGAAATATTTAAGATCTTTCCCTGCTTTTGCTGTACCATATGTGGGACAATCTGCTGGCAGAGATGAAAAGCCGCAGAAAGATTTACGGACACGATGCGGTGCCAGTCTTCGACAGAGAGAGACTGCATCAGGCCTACGTAAGAAATCCCTGCGTTATTGATTAAAACGTCAATGTGTGGGTAAAGGGAAAGGGCCTGCTTTACAATCGTCGTTGCTTCTTCCGGCTGACTCAGATCTCCGGTGTGGGTCGCACACTGCACGCCGGCGGCCTTACATTTTGTACAGACATCCGTTAGCTCTTCGGAGGAATGATTTCCGCATAAAAAGAGATCATACCCTCTTTTGGCAAGGGACAGTGATGTGGCAGCTCCGATCCCTTTGGAAGCTCCTGTTATAATTGCTGTTTTCGACATAATTGGAATCCTTTCTGAATTGTTATGATCCATTGGTTTTAGTGTATCACGAAAACGGGGGAAAGAAAAGATGAAAATCAAAAAGGAAACAAAAATGGAAAAAAACTTGTATCCTTGTCTGTTTTTTGATATAATAGGTCTGTTATTTATGTCATGTAGAAAAAAAGATAACGAATCTTGAAAATATAGATCTTAAGGACGGGATAGAGATGGCAAAGATATTTTTTAAAGTATTTGGAAAAACAATTGGTATTATGGCACTTCTTCTTGGAGTCGGAGTGGCAAGTTATTTTTTGACAACCTTATGGTTTAAAGTGACGACAAAAGAGGAGAGAAGCACGCGCTACGATCATGTGATCACCGTAGATGCCGGATCGGAATCGAGCAATCTGATCTATAGTGTGGAAAAGGATACCAATCTGATAAAGGCGGTTGTGCTTGAATTATTTGATAAAGAAACAGGCAACCTGGATTATGTAACAATTCCCAATAAGACACAGATCTCTCTGGATGCGAAAGCCTACGAAGAATACCAGCAGATCAGTCCCCAGATGCCTCAGATCGTGACATTGAGAGATATTAATCAATATTTTAAAGGAGATGTCGCGTATGAGTATGGGATCCTGCTTTTACAGGAAGAACTAGACGTTGAGATTGGTTATTTTACCGCGTTGGATTCGGTTGAATTTGATAAAAGATTTGAAAAGAAAGAGGGGGCATACCGCCCGAATCAAGAATATCTGGAAACCGTTCCGTCGGATGGCAGTGAAGATTCCATGAAGGATTTCATTGCCGATGAATGGGACAGCCTCATATCCGATATCACGCTGAGCCAGAAACAGCAGTATGCTTCCGGGTTTGTCAAAGTAAAAGCAGACTATATCTATGCACACCGCGCTTATGCCGAAGAGATCAAAGGCAGTGCGACGCTGGATGGAAAAAAGACAAAGAAAATGATTGACAAAATTTGGGAGAGCGAGGCGCGTACGGTGCCGCAAAAATCGGTGGATGGAACTGCCGCCCAGACGGGACAGGATAAATTAAAGTCCCGCAGTATACAGATCACAAATGGAAGCAAGATCAATGGTCTTGCCGCCGCTTATAAAGAAAAGATGGAAAAAGACGGACTGTACGTCATGGGAGTTGGTGATTTTACCGGTGAAGTCCAGAAAACCACAACCATTTATGTCCGCCGCAAAAGATGGGGAAAATATCTGAAAGGATATTTTAAAAATCCGGTTATTCAGGAGGCGGATGCATTGACGAATGGAGCGGATATCGAAGTGGTGCTTGGGACGGAAGATGCATTAAACTAGAAATGTAACACATAGAAAGGAGTAGTCATGGGAACGAGTTTAAAGATCATGGACTTGGAACTGGATCTTCTGACGGAAGAGACCTTTTGTGAGAGAATGACCGAATTTCTTTCCGGTGATTTATTCAGGGTGGTACATTTGGTGTCTTTGGATTATATTGATAAATATGAAGAAGAACCGGTAGTTCAGGAAGTGCTGGAAGAGGCGGATCTGGTTTTGCCCGGAGAAAAGGCGATTTTGAGCCTGTATCCCGTCGATGTCCTGGAAACAGGCGGGATGGTGGTGGATTACCGGATCGCACACCGGCTTTTGAGAAAAGAATTACTAAATGACAAAAAATGCTTTGTGATCTTAAGAAATAAAAAAGAGGCAAAAATTGTATATCGTTATCTGAAAAAATACTATCAGAATATGGACATTGTCGGCGTTTATTCCATGGATACGAATGTGACGGAAGAGGCGCTGGTCAATGAGATCAATACGAAAGTGCCGGATCTTATCCTGATGGCGATGGAAGACTGCAGGGCGGAACAATTTTTAAAACATAAGAGACATATGATAAATGCGAAAATGGGCGTTGTACTGAGCGGTGTGATGGACATGATCCTGCGGGAGAACATCCATGTGCCGAATGGGATCAAAAAACTGCATCTTGGCAAAGTATATACACGCATCGCCAGAATTCCATATTCTGTAAGATGGAGAAAGAGAATATTTCGTAAAAAAATGGACAACTATAATACCAAAAAGCAGTTAGATGCCAAAAAGGAGTTGTCCGAAGGTGAAGAGCACGAAAACAAAGAATAGGAGTTTGATCATGTACCTGCTTTTGACGGCAGGTACATTTTTTATGGCAGTGGGGATCAATGTGATCTATGAGCCGTTGTCCATGGTGACAGGAGGATTTTCCGGAGTGGGGATCCTTATGAAAAAACTGACGCAGACAGAGCAGTGGTCCGGTATCCCGGTCGGAATGACGACGCTTTTACTTAATATCCCTCTGTTTATCTGGGGCTACTGCCAGAAGGGAAAAGAATTTGTGAAAAAGACCATTTATGCGGCAACTTGTTTTTCCTTTTTTTTGCTGATCGTACCAACCTTTGATATCGTCAAACAGGATTATCTGATGGCGGCGCTGGTGGGAGGGATTTTGAATGGCGCCGGGATCGGACTGGTATTTTCACAGGGAGCTTCTACCGGTGGAAGTGATCTGCTGAGTGTGCTTACGGCAAAAGTGCTGCCGGGATTCAGCGCCTCCGAACGGCTGATCCTCATTGATACGCTGATCGTGGCAGCGGGTGTGTTTGTATTTGGCCTGGAGATCGGCTTGTATGCGGTCGCTGCGGTGTTTGTCACGGGAAAAGTGTCCGATGCGATACTGGACGGATTGAAGTTTGCAAAAATTGCTTATATCATAAGTGACCATCCGGAAGAGATCGCAGAGCATATTTTTCAGGAACTTGGCAGAGGGATTACCGGCCTGGAAGGGCAGGGAATGTACTCCGGAAAGCATAAAATCGTTCTTATGTGCGTTGTGTCCAAAAAAGAGGCAGTTTCCTTGAAAGATATTGTGAAAAGTGCTGATAAAGAAGCGTTTTTAATCCTTTCTGAAGCAAAAGAAGTCCTTGGTGAGGGTTTTTGGCGTGAAATGCAGTAAAAAAACTTATGCAATTTTCACAAAGATTTTTTTATTATTTATGAATTTTGGATATAGAGTTTTTCATCAAAATAGTGTATAGTATTAACTACAGATGTTATGAAAAAAATATTTCCAGGAGGAACATGCAATGGCAAGTTTATCATTAAAAAACATTAACAAAGTATACCCTAACGGCTTTCACGCTGTTAAGGACTTTAACCTTGAAATTGAAGATAAAGAATTTATCATTTTCGTAGGTCCATCCGGATGTGGTAAATCTACTACACTTCGTATGATCGCTGGTTTGGAAGAGATTTCAAGCGGTGAACTTTGGATCGGAGACAAACTCGTAAATGACGTAGAACCAAAAGACCGTGATATCGCCATGGTATTCCAGAACTACGCATTGTACCCACATATGTCCGTATTTGATAATATGGCATTTGGTTTGAAACTGAGAAAAGTTCCAAAAGACCAGATCAAACGTCTTGTTCATGAAGCAGCTAAGATCCTTGATATCGAGCATCTGCTTGATCGTAAACCAAAGGCTTTGTCCGGTGGTCAGAGACAGCGTGTTGCTATGGGACGTGCTATCGTACGTGATCCTAAAGTATTCCTTATGGATGAGCCTCTTTCCAACTTGGATGCAAAACTTCGTGTACAGATGCGTATCGAGATCTCCAAACTTCATCAGAGACTTGAAACTACGATCATCTACGTAACACATGACCAGACAGAGGCTTTGACACTTGGTACTCGTATCGTTGTTATGAAAGACGGTATTGTACAGCAGGTAGACAGCCCATTGGATCTGTATATGAGACCAAACAACCTCTTCGTTGCCGGATTCATCGGATCTCCTCAGATGAACTTCATCAAAGCAAGAGTTACAGTTTCCGGTTCCGATGTACTTCTTGTATTCGGTAACAACTCTGTAAAATTGACAGAGAGCAAAGCTAAGAAACTCATCGAGAATGGATATGAAGACAAAGACATTATCTTTGGTATTCGTCCGGAAGATATTAAAGATGAGGAAATGTTCATCAGCAGTTCTCCTGATACAACATTGGAAGCTACTGTTAAAGTATACGAGATGCTCGGTGCAGAAGTATTCTTGTACTTCACAATCGAAGATACAGACATTACAGTACGTGTTAATCCTCGTACAACAGCTCGTCCTGGCGATACCATCAAGATTGCTTTGGATGCTGAGAAGATTCACCTCTTCGACAAAGAGACAGAAGTTACAATTACAAACTAGAATTCAACTTACATATGTGAGTGAGATAGATAAGGGATGCCGTTTTGGCATCCCTTAAATCATTCTTGCGTTTTTTTTCAAAAAATGTTACAATAAACTATAATGCGACAAGAGTAGACTAATTTTGGAGGTGTGGCAATGATATCAAATCAAATTTTGCAAAATACGATTGAAGGGATTAAGGGGATTATAAAAAATGATTTATGTGTATCGGATGCAGAAGGCAATACACTCGCTACAACATCTGAAGAATTTACAATAAATCATGAAGATGGATTGGGTTTTGTGCATTCACCGGCAGACAGCCAGGTGGTAAAAGGATGTCATTATTTTAAAGTATATGATGAAGGTCAGCTGGAATATGTTATTGTGATCCGGGGAGATTCGGAGGAAGCCTATACGATCGGAAAAATGATCGTGCTTCAGATAGAGGGACTGCTGGTTGCTTATAAAGAACGTTACGACAAAGACAATTTTATAAAAAATCTGCTCTTAGATAATCTGCTTTTGGTAGATATTTTTAACCGTGCGAAAAAACTTCATATTGAGATGAATGCGCGGAGGGTAGTGTTTATTATTGAAACCAATAAAGAAAAGGATTCCGGGGCACTGGAGACAGTCCGGAGTATGTTTGCAACACAGACCAAAGATTTTATCACTGCCGTAGATGAGAAAAATATTATTCTGGTAAAAGAGATTGGTGACCGGGATCAGATTGAAGATTTAGAGAAGACAGCGCGTGTGATCGTGGATATGCTCAATACCGAAGCAATGTCCCGCGTACATGTGGCTTTTGGAACGATTGTAAAGGATTTAAAAGAAGTTTCCAGATCCTATAAAGAAGCAAAGATGGCGTTAGATGTCGGAAAGATCTTCTATAGCGATAAGACCGTCGTTGCTTACAGCAATCTTGGAATCGGCCGGTTGATCTATCAGCTTCCAATGCCGCTCTGTAAAATGTTTATCAAAGAAATTTTTGAAGATAAGACACCGGATCAGTTCGATGAAGAGACATTATCGACCATCAATAAATTTTTTGAAAATAATCTGAATGTGTCAGAGACATCAAGACAGTTATATATTCATAGAAATACTTTAGTATACCGTTTGGATAAGTTAGAGAAGAGTACAGGACTGGATCTGCGTATTTTTGATGATGCCATTACCTTTAAAATCGCACTTATGGTTGTTAAGTATATGAATTATCTTGAAACCATTGATTATTGAGCCTGATACAGGATTGAAAAAAGGGAAAGGATGAGAAAAATGACAGCCAATCAACTGCCTATTATCGCTCTTGATGATGTAAGCAAGCAGTACCAAACCGGCGTGGACGCGTTAAAACATGTTACGCTTCAGATTGAAAACGGTGAATTTGTATTTGTTGTTGGGAAAAGTGGTTCCGGAAAGTCAACTTTTATTAAATTACTTTTGAAGGAATTGGATCCAACGTCCGGAAAACTCTATATTGCAGGAAGACTTGTCAATAAATTAAAGAGAAAACAGGTTCCCTTGTACCGGCGCAATATCGGGGTTGTGTTCCAGGATTTCCGCTTGTTAAAAGATCGTACGGTCTTTGAAAATATTGCTTTTGCACAGCGTATTATCGGCAGAACCAAGCGTGAGATGATACGAAATGTCACAACAATGCTTACCATCGTCGGACTGGCAGATAAAGCGGATGCTTATCCGAATGAATTGTCCGGTGGAGAGCAGCAGAGGGTGGCAATTGCCAGGGCTTTGGTGAATCAGCCAACCATCCTTTTGGCAGACGAACCGACAGGAAATCTGGATCCCCAGAACGCCTGGGAGATTATGATGCTGCTGCAGGAAGTGAATAAGATGGGAACGACGGTTGTAGTAGTAACCCATAACAATGATATTGTAGACGTCATGCAGAAAAGAGTTGTGACGTTAAGTGAAGGAACCGTTGTCCGTGATGATAAAAAAGGTGGCTATGAATATGAGAGGGATTAGTGTATTTTTATATAGTATCCGTCAGGGGTTAAAGAGCATGCGGAAAAACAGGATGTTTACGATCGCATCCATCAGTACGATGGCGGCGTGCCTGTTTTTATTTGGTATGTTTTATTTTATTGTGGGAAATTTCAGCCATATGATCAAAGAGGTTGAGAGTTCCGTGGGAATTACCGTCTTTTTTGAAGAGGGAGCTTCCCAGACACAGATCGATTCGATTGGAGAGGCCATTAAGTCACGGGATGAAGTGGATCACATTGAATTTGTATCCGCAGAACAGGCATGGAAACAATTTGTATCAGAGAATTTTAAAGAAAATCCGGATCTGGTAGATAGTTTTGCCGGGGATAATCCTTTGGCGGATTCGGCTTCTTACCAGGTCTATGTAAAAGATATTTCCAAACAGGACGAACTGGCTTCTTATATCAAAGGAATTGCAGGAGTGCGGCTGGTAAAACAGTCGGCAGATGCAGCCAAAAGCCTTACCAATGCCAGCCGTCTGGTAAGTTATATTTCCATCGCGATCATTGTTATCTTGCTTGCCGTGTCGATCTTCCTGATTCAATCGACAATATCCACCGGAATTACGGTGCGCCGGGCAGAAATTGGAATTATGAGACTGATGGGGGCTTCGGATTTTTTTATCCGTGCACCGTTTATCGTGGAAGGCGTTGTGATCGGACTGATTGGCGCAGTTATTCCGCTGGTTATCCTTTTGGTCAGTTATTCTTCGATCATACAATATATAAAGACAAAATTTGATGTAATTTCAAGCTGGATGACATTTTTACCGGTGGGTACTATATTTAGTGCCTTGATTCCATTGTGTCTGCTCATTGGAATCGGAGTAGGTTTTGTTGGCAGTTTCTTTACGGTACGTAAACATTTGGATATTTAAAGGGGGATACGGTCATGAAAAGGAAAATTTTTACAATGTGTTTCGCTTTAACGCTTGTGGCGGCCTGTGGTCTGTCGGGATTGAGACAGCCTACGCATGCCGAAGAAAGCACGACAACGGATTATGATCAGCAGATTCGCCAGGCAGAAGAAGAAAAAAAGAAGGCAGAAGGACATCTTGAAAATCTGGAAGAAGATTTAAAAGAGCTGGAAAAGAGCAAAGACGATATTTTAAAATATGTAAAAAAGACGGACCAAAAAATTGAAAAATTAGCCGATACGATTGACGGTTTAAAAAAGCAGATTAAGAAGTCGCGAAAAGAATTGGCTGACATTCAGGAAGAATGTTCGAGACTGCAGGAAAAACAAAAAGAGCAGTATGAAATCATGAAAAAGCGAATAAAATATATGTATGAAAACGGAGAAGAAGGTTACGCGGAGGCAATTTTTGGAGCTTCGAGTTTTGCAGATTTTCTGAGCCGTTCCGAATATGTACAAAAGATTTCCGAATACGATGCGAATGTATTTGAAGAATATTCTAAGAGAATGACCGAAATTGAGCATACGCAAAGCCTGATGGAAGCAAAAGTGGATGAAATCTGCAGTCTTCAGGACGAGGCAGTGGCGGATCAGGATTCCCTCAAAAAATTGAAAAAGAGCAAAAAGGATGAGGTGAAAAAATTAGATTCTGCCATATCGGTAACCGATAAGCGGGTAAAGACGTTTAATGAACAGGTTGCAAAACAGGAACAGAAAGTAGAAGCACTTCTTTTGCAAAAACAGCAGGAAATCCAGCGCAAAGAAGCAGAAGCCGCACAAAAGGCGGCGGAAGCCCAAAAAGCACAGCAGGGAAGCGATACCGGCAATGCCGGAAATACATCAACGGATGGTGCAGATCCGGTAACTTCGAACGATTCTTATGCAGCAAATACGGGAGAACTGCGCTGGCCGTTAAAGGTGTCCGGTAAAATTTCTTCCAAATTTGGCAACAGAACCAGTCCTACGGCAGGAGCGAGCACATATCACAAAGGAATTGATATTTCGGTATCATCCGGAACTCCGATCGTTGCTTCCGGCGCGGGTACGGTGGTTACGGCAACGTATAGTTCCACTGCCGGAAATTACATTATGATCTATCATGGAAATAGTCTGTATACCGTGTATATGCACTGTTCGAAACTGTCTGTTAAGGTCGGTGATACGGTAAAACAAGGCGATGTAATCGGAAACGTAGGATCAACGGGAATATCGACCGGAGCGCATCTTCATTTCGGCGTTACCGTAAACGGAAACTACGTAGATCCGTTTAATTATGTAAGTCAATAATAGCAAACACAGCCTGGACGATTGCGGTTTCAGGCTGTTTTACGACAATAAATGGCATAGGAGAGCTTGAAAATGAAAGAAAAAAAGGAAAAAAAAGAAAGAATTATCACAAGTGATCTCGTAATGGGCATATTGTGTGGTATCGTGCTTACTTTGTTAGTGCTGTCGGGACTTCGCTTTTTTGGAATTCATATTCTTCCGGCAGGAAACGCAACGACACAGGCCTACAATAAGACAAAATATATTGAAAAATGCATTGACTCGTATTATCAGGGCGATTATACCGATGAGGAACTTGCGAATGGAGCGGCCAAAGGGATGGTTGCTGCATTGGGAGATAAATATTCCGCGTATTACACACAAAGCGAATACGATGAGGTGATGAGTGGGATCAATGGTTCTTATGTCGGCATTGGTGTTACGTTAAAACAGCTTGACGATGGAAAGATACAGGTTGAAAAAGTATCGGATGACGGCCCAGCAAAGAAAGCAGGGATGCAGGTCGGCGATGTCTTTCAAACGGTAAACGGTACGGATATTACCGGAAAAAGTCTGAGTGATGTTGTGGCGATGGTAAAAACCCAGAACAATGAAGGAAAGAATATCGAGATCAAAGTGCTTCGTACCGATGAAGACAATAAGCAGGAGACGGTTACGCTGCAGCTGGTCTGCGAGAAAATAAATGTCGTTTCGGTTGAAGATAAACAGATCGGACAGACCGGGTATATAAAAGTGACAGAATTTGACAATGAAACCGACGATCAGTTTTCAAAAGCGGTTTCAAAATATGAAAAAGAAGATATCAAAGGACTTGTAATCGATGTAAGGGACAATGGCGGCGGTTCTCTTGAATCGGCCATCAATATGTTGAACCGATTGCTGCCAAAGGGCGATCTTATTACGGAAAAGAGCAAAAAAGAAGGAGATAAGACATATTACTCGGACGATAAGGAGAGTTATGACAAGCCGATCGTTGTATTGATCAACGGCAACAGTGCCAGTGCCTCGGAAGTGTTCTCAGGTACACTAAAGACGCGGGGAGCCGCGACTCTGATCGGAACAAAAAGTTTTGGAAAAGGTATTGTTCAGACCGTCTTTTCGTTGAAAAATGCCTGCGGTGGTGGAATTAAATTAACAACCGCCAAATACTACCTTCCGAATGGAGAATGTATTCATCAAAAGGGCATTACACCGGATGAAACGATAGAATATGAGAAAAAGGATACAGATACAGAAAACGACGATACACAGCTACAGCGTGCACTTCAGATCATAGAAGCAGAATAAAGGAGGAAGAGAGGATGAACGAGTTAGCACAGCATATGGTTGACACGGTGAAAGAGTGGCAGCTGAAAATCGGTGTACGAAAAGAAAAAATGGATCTCTTTTATCCATTGGAATCGTTAAAAGAGTTATTGAAACTGGAAAAAACGGCAACGACAGAGCAGCTGGAACAGGCATTAACCGTGTTTCAGGAGGAAAACCGTGCGTTATTCGGAACCTTGCATTTTTGGAAAGAAAAAGATCGGTATGGAATTGAAATTCCGGAAGAGGGAGTTATCCATATCGCAGAAACCATCCCCAATCCGGAATTTTTGGAGAAGTTTTTGCAGGTAATCCAGAATCCGGCGAGTAGAATGGAAAATATTACCAATTGCTTTCGCAAGTATGCAAAGGAAAAAGGAGACGTATTGCATCAGGAAAATATGGTTCACGATGGACTGGGATCCGTATTCTATTTTGAAAAGGAATCGACGGAACGGTCTGTATATTGTGTAGAGGACGATGATTTTGGACTGACATATCATCGTTTTACAAGAAAAGAGTATGAGGAATTGAAATAACAAGGAGGAGAATGAAATGAAACAGAAAGTAAGAAAAATATGGGCGTATGTCCTGGTATTTGCATTAATGGCAGTAATCTGTCCGTGGCAGGTGAAAACGGTAAAAGCGGAGAGTGTAAAAAGCTTCTTCTCCGATAATGGAGAAGTGGAGATCACATTAACGGAAGATTTATTTCCGGATGGCTATTGGTGCGAATATTCTCTAGCGGTCACCAATCATTCTTCCCAGTCCATCCACGACTGGCAGCTGACATTATCTGTGAATGACATTTCAAAATACAGCAAAAGTTTTGGATGTCAGGCAACGGTAAAAAACGATAAACTTGTGGTAAAAGGCCAGGGAAACGGTAAAGTAGTAGCGGCAGGAAGTACTTACAAAGTAGATGGAAATTTTAAACTTGGATTTACATCGCAGGTTTCCTTTACCGGCGCAGAGATTACCTATGAATATGGCAGCCAGAGTACCGGTGGCGGCAATGAAGGAAGTGTCGGTTCCGGAGCGACATTTATTGACGGCTACCAGTGCAATTATACACTGACCGGCCAGACGAAAGAGGTACCGTATGAAGATACTCCATATGGAAAACACGGCACGCTTCATGTGGACGGTCTGCAGATTAAGGATACGAACAATCAGCCATTTACGCTTCGCGGTGCAAGTACTCATGGGATGCACTGGGGCGATGGGGAAACATTTTTAAATAAAACCGCATTTCAGAATCTGCGTGATGAATGGGGCGTCAATATGGTGCGTCTTGTCAGCTATGTAACACAGGGCGGTTATACCGAGGGATCTAAGGACAAACTGGACAAACATATCCGGGAGGGCGTTTCGGATCTGACAGATCTTGGAATGTACGCGATCATTGACTGGCATGTGCATGCTGAAAATCCAAATGATAAAAAGGCGGAAGCAATTCAGTTTTTCGATACCTATTCGAAAATGTACAAAGACCAGAGTAATATCATCTATGAGATCTGCAATGAACCTACCGGAACACCGTGGAACCAGATCCGTCCGTATGCGGTAGATGTGGTAAATACGATACGCGCCAACGACCCGGATGCGATCATTGTAGTGGGAACCAATAACTGGTCGCAGGACGTCGATGAAGTGGCGACAAATGGTGGAAAGATTGATGACCCGAATGTCATGTATACGATTCATTTTTATTCAGGAACGCATGGGGAAAGTTTTCGTGAAAAAGTGCGTACGGCATTAAAGGCAGGAACGCCGGTATTTTGTACTGAATTTGGAGTATGTGATGCATCAGGAAATGGTGGATTTGATCTGGAAGAAGCAGACCGATGGATTGATTTCTTTGAGGAAAATGGAATCAGTTACTGCTGCTGGAGTCTGAGTAAGAAAAACGAAAGTGCGTCGATGATCTCGCCGGAATGCAGTAAAGTGAATGGCTTTACGAATGAAGATCTGGGAGGAACCGGCGCATGGCTTATCAATACATATCGCAGCAAGAGCGGTGAAAGCCCGGCTCCGAGTGTCTCACCAAGCGCCGCACCAAGTGAGACTCCGACGGCAACGACAACACCAAGCAATGTACCGAGTGCAGCGCCGACAGAAACAGCAGAGCCGAGTGCAGCACCGACGGCAACCACAGAGCCAAGTGCAATACCAAGTGAGATTCCGGCAAAAACAGCAGAGCCAAGTGCAATACCGACTGTGGCGCCGACAGCACCCGCCGCACCAAGCGCAATACCAACCGTAGCGCCGATCGCATCAGCAGTACCAACTGTAACACCAACGGCAATACCAAGTGCAATACCAACCGTGGTACCGACCGCACCAGCAATACCAAGTGAAGTTCCGAGTGTAGCACCGACAGCACCAGCAATACCAAGTGAAGTACCGAGTGCAGCGCCGGCCGTAACAACCGCACCGACGACACCGGCAGCATCCGCAGCGCCAACGGTAATACCAACTACAGTTCCGAGTGCAGTACCAAGTGAAAGTGCAGCGCCGGCAGATGACGAAGATTTACATATTGCGGTAAGTGGAAGTTCTTATTCGCCAACCGTGATCGATGGTGTGCAGGGCGTTGAACTGCGGAATTTTGATACGCAGAAAACGACAATTGTAATTCCGGATTATATCACGATCAAAGGGAAAAAGTATCCGGTCATTGCAATTTCCGGAAATGCGTTTAAAAAATGTAAAAAACTTACAAAAGTGGTGATCGGAAAAAATGTACGGAGTATCAAGCCGAAGGCATTTTATAATTGTAAAAAACTAAAGACCATTGTGATAAAGACGAAAAAACTGACGATGAAACGCGTTGGGAAAAAGGCATTTGCAGGGATTTATAAAAAAGCAAAGATTATACTGCCAAAAGGTGGATTTTCCAAGAAGCAAAAAGCCGCATATAAGAAAATACTGCGTGCCAGAGGGGTAGGAAAAAAAGCAAAGATCAAATAAGGAGTGACAGGCGATGGACATTTTTTTACTGGAAGACGATGATGCGATCGCGATGGGACTGACCTATTCGCTTGAGCCGGAAGGCTATGAGGTGATGCGTGTCTCTACGGTAAAAGAGGCGATGCTTTTGATGGCGGAGCGCACCTTTTCATTATATATCCTTGACCTTACACTGCCGGACGGAAGTGGTTACGATGTCTGCCGGAAGATCAAAGAAAAAGGTGATTTTCCGGTAATCATACTGACTGTGATGGAAGAAGAGGTCAATGTCGTGATGGGATTGGAACTTGGTGCGGACGATTATATCACAAAACCATTCCGCGTGAGGGAACTGCTTGCCAGAATGAAAAGTGTCCTTCGCCGGTATACGAAAGAAACGGCAGACGGAGTTTTGCGGTATAAGGAACTTTGCATTTATACAAACGAAGGACGAGTGGAAAAAAATGGAAAAGAAATTGAACTTACCGCGATGGAGTATCGCCTGCTGTTGATCTTGATGAATCATAAGGGTATGATCCTGAGCCGAAACCAGCTGCTCGAAAATATATGGGATGTGGAGGGCGATTTTGTCAATGACAATACGCTGACCGTATACATCAAGAGACTGCGCGGAAAAATTGAGACAGATCCAGCCGAACCGGAATACATTCAGACGGTTCGGGGAAGGGGGTATCGAATCGACAATGAAAGATAAAAGCCTGAAACATATGATCTTTTTGGGCAGTGTAATTACAATTTTGGGAACTGTACTTATGGCATGGATCCATCCATTGTGTGCTGTTCTCTTTTTTGTATTATCTGCTCTGTTAATCGCTATTTACAGTTTGGAAATAAAGAAACGACGGGATAAATTACAGCAGCTCAATACCTATTTATCCTTGATCTGCGCCGGTAAATACGATCTTGATATCGCAGATAACGAGGAAGGGGAAATATCCATATTAAAAAACAATTTATATAAAGTAATTGTCTTGCTTCGGTCGCAGAATGCGATGTTAGAGAAGGACAAGGTGTATCTGGCAGATGCCCTTGCTAATATTTCCCATCAGTTAAAAACACCCCTTACTTCCATGATGGTAATGACCGAACTGCTTGAAAGAGAGCAGGAAGAGACAAAGCGGAAGCAGTTTGTGGAAACCATTGACAAACAGTTAGATAAAATGAAATGGCTGATCACGTATTTGCTGAGATTGTCGAAACTGGATGCCGGAACGGTTGTATTTCACACCGATGAAATCGCTCTGGAAGAGCTTTTTGAGGCAAGTATAGAACCGTATTTACTGACAATGGATCTGAGAAATATCAGCGTAGAAAAAGGGAAATTGGACGGAACGATCCGGGGAGATTTTAACTGGACGTGCGAGGCAGTCGGAAATATTGTAAAAAATTGTATGGAACATATGGATGACGGAGGGCATCTTTATGTGGAGACGAAAGATTACTCGTTGTATCAGTCACTGATCCTGCGCGATGATGGATGCGGTATCGAAAAAGACGAGCTGCCACACATATTTGAACGTTTTTACAATGGCAAACGGGCAAAAAAGGACAGTGTGGGGATCGGACTGGCATTGTCAAAAGCCATTGTGGAAAAAGAAGAGGGAAAAATACTCGTAAAAAGTGAAGTGGGAGAGGGCACGGAATTTGAAATTCGGTTTTATAAAATGATTGTGTGACAAAATTGTCATTTTTCTTTCACGGAGATGTAAGGATGCGATGTTACACTTGAATTATCAGAAAGAAAAGGAGAATGACAATGAATATTTTGCAAGTTAAAAATTTAACAAAGACATATGGAAAAGGAAACACGCTGGTAAAGGCGCTGGATGATGTTTCTTTTGAAGTAGAACAGGGAGAATTTGTTGCGATCATCGGCCCTTCCGGTTCCGGAAAATCTACACTTTTGCATATTCTTGGCGGTGTGGATGTACCGACAGGCGGGCAGGTCATCGTAGACCAGACCGATATTTCTACGTTGGATGAAACGGCATTGGCGATCTTTCGCCGCCGTCAGATCGGACTGATCTATCAATTTTATAATTTAATTCCCATTTTGACGGTGGAAGAAAATCTTACCCTGCCACTCTTACTTGACGGAAATAAGCCGGATCCGAGACTGCTTACCGATCTGGTTGAGAGACTGGGACTGGAAGACCGTTTGAAACACCTTCCGAATCAGTTATCCGGTGGACAGCAGCAGAGAGTCTCTATCGGGCGGGCGTTGATGAACAATCCGGCGCTTCTTCTGGCAGATGAGCCAACCGGAAATCTGGATAGTAAAAACAGCGCAGAGATCATTTCGCTGCTTCGGATGTTTAATAAAGAATTTCATCAGACGGTAATTATGATCACGCACGACGAAAAGATTGCACTGTCTGCGGACCGCATCATTGAAATACGAGATGGAAAACTGGTAAAAGACTGTAGAAATGGGGGAGAGAATGATGAATATAGTAAATAAATTAACTCTCCGCCATATGAAGACAAATCGGGGGCGGACGATTGTAACCACACTGGGAATTGCCGCCGCTGTAGCGTTGATCACGGCGATATTTGTAAGTCTCGCTTCCTTTTTGGATATGACAGGAGAAATCTGCCTGTATTCGTATGGAAACCGGCAGTCCGTCTCCGGAGATGTATCGCCAAAACAGTTATCCGAACTAAGGAAAGATGCCCGCGTGAGCATGGCAGGAGCCAGTCTGGCATTGCCGGAAGAAAATGCGTTCCAGCTTGATGGCGCAAAGAGCCAGCGAACCGGGCGGGGGGATATCATGGCTGCGGATACGACAGCGATGAAGCAGCTTATCACCTGCGAATATGATGGAGAACTTCCCCAAAATGAAAACGAGATTGCATTAGAAGAAAAGGTGTTGAGCCAAAACCGGTTTCAGATAAAACCGGGTGATGTGATAGAGGTGAATTTTGGAAAAAGAACTGTCGAGTCAGATGGACAGGAAATGCCATATACCGGAAGTTTCATTGCAGGAGAAAAATTTACCCCAGGAGAAAAGCGGTCTGTAAAAGTGACTGCGATCCTGCATCAGAATGTGCCGACAAGTTCATTCAAGATGATTCGTGGAATGAGCGGGGCAGAAAAGAAGGAAAACGCAGATGTTTCTATTACATTGAAAAAAATCGACCACAATTCACTCAAAGAATTAAAGCAGATTGTAAAAAAATATGACCTGCAAAATACAGATTATGAGACTATGTTTCTGGAAACAAAATTTGCAGTGGATAAAAACAGTACTACCTTCAAGAATATTATTCCGGTCATTGGAATTGCATTAGTGATCGTGATGGCAGCTTCCATCGTATTGATCTACAATGCGTTTGCGATGTCACTTTCGGAGAGAGTACGTTATCTTGGAATGTTAGCAAGTGTAGGAGCAACCAAACGACAGAAACGAAATTCTGTGTATTTTGAAGTGTTTTTGCAGACCGTGGCAGGACTCATTCTCGGCATTGTGGTTGGAATCATCGGAATATCGATCACCCTGAATCTGGTTGGAGGTAAGATCATTTCGACCGGAATGGTACAGGGAGTTACAGAGGACACATTTTCCATGCGCACGGTTGTTCCGTGGTGGAGTGTATGTCTGATCGTTCTCATTAGTTTTATCACGGTGTTGATATCCGCGCTTGTTCCCGCGAGACGGGCTTCAGCCATTTCACCGATGGATGCGATACGACAGACGGGAGAAATACGTATCCGTAAAAAGAAAATCCGTACGCCATTTTATATCCGTAAAATATTTGGCTACGAAGGAGAACTGGCGCATAAAAGTTTAAAGAGAAACAGCAGAAAATCAAAAATCATCACAAGATCGATTGGATTTTCCGTTATCTTGTTTTTGTGTATCAATTATTTCTGTCAGCTGCTGATAGAATCCAATGGCATGCAGGACAGTCAGCCACATCAGATCGTGGTACATGTTTCACAGAAAGATAAAGAAGAAATGAAACAAAAAATAGAACAGTTAGACGATGTGGATGAGGTGCTCAATGTCTCCGGAAAATGTTATATTTATGATATGACAAGCCGAAGTGCGGAGGATAAACGTGTATTTTCGGAAGATACGGTGATATCCGGTTATCAGAAAGCTTTTAAAGACCAGGCTTTTGTTTACATCAATCTTTTGGATGACGATGTTTTTGACGAGATGTGTCGGAAAAATCATATTGACCCCGCTCCGTTTTATGGTGATACCTGTAAGGGCTTATTGATGAACAATATACAGCATACGAAAGACGGTGGAAACGTATTTACCGATCAGATACTGCACAAAAAGTTTGTGTCGGAAGACGGAGAGGAAGCAGTAGAAATAGAGAATTTTATTTCTTATGATCCGAATCTGGTTTCCTGCCGTATCAATGCCAGCGGTGCCGTTTCGGTCTATATGCCGGAGAGCACATATGTGAAGAAATATGAGAACAATGCGAAACTTGGAGTGGTAACAAGCCAGCATGAGAAGGTGACAGAAGAGATACAGCAGATCATCGAAGAAGGTGGTTATAAAGAGGGTGGTGCCATTGATTATGCAGAGGCATTTCAGACGATGAATACCGTAATATTTATTATGCAGGTGTTTATTTACGGGTTCATTGTATTGATCACATTAATCACAATTGCCAATATTATCAATACCATTTCTACCGGAATTTCACTGCGGCGAAAGGAATTTGCAATGTTGAAATCGGTAGGGATCACGCCAAAAGGATTCCGCAAAATGATCTGTCTGGAAAGTTTCTTTTATGGCGAAAGAGCACTTATTGTAGCGATACCGGTCAGTTTGTTTTTATGTTATAATATGAATGCACGTATCAATGCGGCGACGATTCCATTTTTTGTTCCTTGGAAAACGTACCTTATTGTCATTGCAGCCGTATTTATTTTAGTTGGATTATCGATGTATTATGCCATATATAAACTGCGGAACGATTCGATCATAGAAACATTAAAAGAAGAGGTATTATAGAAAAAGGCAGCACAGGAAAGTGACGGGATCACGCCTGTGCTGCCCATTTAATAGGATAAATTAAGCCATGTTGTTTGCGGTTTTATATTTGTAGATCATCTCTGCGTGATTTTGTTCTTCTGTCTGAATGTGGTTTAATAATTTGCGGATATTTGAAGCAGCAAATTGAAACAGGTCATTATTGTACGTTGAGGAGACAAGTTTTTCTGTCGCAATGGAATCCGTACACAAAAAGGCATCGTGTTTTTTGTCTTCGGAATTACAATTTTTGTCATACGTCACGGATGGGGTATAACCCTGTGAGCCGCTTTCCTGTGCTTTGACGTCAGGAACATTTCCCTTTAATACGTCAGCAAGGGAGTCGAAATGTTCCTGTTCTTCGTCCCCAATCTGATGAAATAATTTTTGCAGTTCCGGATCTTTTGCGGAAGATTCATAAAAACGGTATTTTTCCACGCAGGATTTTTCCTGTGTCTGCAGCTCTTTGATCACGCTTTGTTCTTTCTCTGTTAATTGCATAATTTTATAACTCCTTTATAGCTTTTTTATCATCATTTCCCAAACTGAAAAAAATATACAAAATGCAAGGCGAAATCTTTTCCGAAAAGGTTGAAAATCAGGGGAAACATGATATAATAAATATGTTTGAAGATTTTTATGCCCGGTCTTTACCGGAAGAAAGGAAGAATATAATATGAACGCAGTATTAGAAAAAATTGAGAAGAGTGGTATTGTACCAGTTGTTGTTTTGAACGATGCAAAAGATGCAGAGCCATTGGCAAAAGCCTTGTGTAATGGTGGACTTCCTTGTGCCGAGGTGACATTCCGTACAGAAGCAGCAGAAGAATCCATCCGTATTATGACGGAAAAATTCCCGGACATGCTTGTAGGAGCGGGAACCGTTCTTACGACAGAGCAGGTTGACCGTGCGGTAGCAGCAGGTGCTAAATTTATCGTAAGTCCCGGCTTAAACCCGAAGGTAGTTCAGTACTGTATCGATAAAAATATTCCGGTTACACCGGGAACACAGACACCGAGTGAGATGGAAAAAGCATTGGAGATGGGACTTGACGTCGTAAAATTTTTCCCGGCAGAACCAGCTGGCGGATTGAAGATGATCAAGGCAGTAGCAGCTCCTTACACAACACTCAAATTTATGCCTACCGGTGGAATCAACCTTGGCAATGTAGAAGAATACCTTAAATATGACCGTATTCTTGCCTGTGGTGGAAGCTGGATGGTAAAAGGTGACCTCGTAAGCGCAGGTAAATTTGATGAGATTGAGAAAATGACAAAAGATGCGGCCGAACTTGTAAAACGTGTTCGTGCATAAAGATACAAAGCGGAGGTGATGACAAAAGATGTGGTTTTTTATTATGCTGGCAATGTTTCTCATAGTGCTCGGTTCCTTTTTCTATGTAACGAGACGGATTTCTCAATTCCGTTTTATGGAAAAAGTGTCGAAAGGGAAGAAATGGCTTCGGATTTTAGAAAGTCTGGCACTGGTTCTTGTAGTATTCGGTGTACTTTGGTATACCATGGGAATGATGAATGCCCTCATATGTATGATCCACCTTGTCATCATCTGGCTTTTATGTGATGGAGTCACCGCACTCCTTCACAAAAAGACCGGCAAACCTGCCAAATGGAGCAGACAGGAAGTTGCCGGTCTTTTTGCTATTGTTTTGACGACCGGTTATCTGATCTGCGGATGGTTCCTTGCCAACCATGTATGGGAAGTGCCGTATACACTGCATACGGAGAAACAGACCGGAACATTGCGCGTCGTTCAGTTTGCGGATTCTCATGTGGGAACGACGTTTAACGGAAAAGAACTTGAAAAATATGTGGAGGAAATGCAGAAGACGAATCCGGATGTTGTAGTGATTACCGGAGATTTTGTCGATGATGACACCTCCAAACAGGATATGATCGATGCCTGCCATGCATTATCAAAATTGAATCCAACATATGGGGTATATTTTGTGTTCGGAAATCATGACAAGGGATATTATGATCCGGAATACCGCGGATATGACGGAGACGACCTGATAAAAGAACTGGAAAAAAATGGAGTCCATGTGATGCAGGACGATGTGGAATTAATCGATAATCGATTTTACCTGATCGGGCGTCAGGATCGCTCGGAAGAGCAAAAGGGAGGTTCGCGGGCAAGTATGCAAAAATTGACGGAGAATCTGGATGCCTCGAAATACAGCATTGTATTGGATCACCAGCCGCACGATTATGACAATCAGGCGGCAGCCAAAGTAGATCTGGTATTGTCCGGACATACGCACGGTGGACAATTTTTCCCAATCAACTATGTGGGAGAGTGGTCCGGCGAAAATGACAAGACTTACGGTCTCGAAACACGCGATTTGACGAATTTTATCGTTACTTCCGGAATTTCGGACTGGGCAATTAAGTTTAAGACGGGGTGTAAATCCGAATATGTAGTGATTGATATTGAGGGAAAATAAATGACGAAAAAATATATTTTAGCGTTAGATCAGGGAACGACAAGTTCCCGTTGTATTTTATTTGATAAGCAGGGAAATATATGCAGCATGGCGCAGAAAGAGTTTGAACAGATTTATCCACAGGCAGGATGGGTTGAGCATGACCCGATGGAAATCTGGGCTTCACAGCTGTCTGTCGCCACAGAGGCGATTAGTAAAATTGGTGCCGCCGCAGAAGAAATCGCAGGAATCGGTATCACGAACCAAAGAGAGACGACAATTGTCTGGGACCGCCATACGGGACAACCGGTTTATAACGCCATTGTCTGGCAATGCCGCAGAACGGCTGACCGGATTGAAGAAATGGAAAAAATTGGATGGACGGAATATATACAAAAGACGACCGGACTGATTCCGGATGCTTATTTTTCTGCTTCCAAAATTGCATGGATATTAGATCATGTAGAAGGGGCGCGGGAAAGGGCAGAAGCCGGGGATTTGGTCTTTGGAACGATCGACACCTGGCTGATCTGGAACCTGACAAAGGGCGCGGTTCATGTAACGGATTATACCAATGCCTCCAGAACGATGATGTTTGATATTCATCAATTATGCTGGGATGAAAAGATTCTTGCGTATTTCCATATTCCAAAATCAATGCTTCCGGAAGTGCGTCCGTCAAGTTGTATCTATGGCGTTACCGATTCCGCAGTGCTTAGTGGAGGAATCCCGATTGCCGGTGCGGCAGGAGATCAGCAGGCGGCGTTATTTGGCCAATGCTGTTTTTCGGCAGGAGAAGTGAAAAATACATATGGAACAGGCTGTTTTTTGCTTATGAATACAGGAGAGCAGGCAGTCAATTCAAAAAATGGTCTGCTTACAACGATTGCAGCGAGTTTCGACGATCAGATCCAATACGCATTGGAAGGAAGTATTTTTGTAGCGGGAGCGGGCGTGCAGTGGCTGCGTGATGAAATGGATCTTGTGAAAGATGCTTCCCAGACAGAAGCCTATGCGGATGCGGTAGAAGATACAAACGGAGTTTATGTCGTACCTGCGTTTACGGGACTGGGTGCGCCTTACTGGAATCCATACGCGCGGGGAATGGTTGTCGGTTTGACAAGAGGATGTAAAAAGGAACATTTTGTGCGGGCTGTCTTAGAAGCAATGGCATACCAGACATATGATATTCTGAAAATAATGGAGCAGGAATCCGGCGTGGATATTGTCAGCCTTAAAGTGGACGGCGGTGCCTCAAACAATAATTTTCTGATGCAGTTTCAAGCGGATATGTTGAATGTAGATGTGCTTCGTCCACAATGTGTAGAGACGACAGCATTAGGAGCTGCATATCTGGCGGGACTTGCGGTGGGATACTGGGAAGATATCGATGATATCCGTAAAAACTGGGCGCTGTCAAAGGTATTTCACGCAGATATGCCGGAAGAGCAGCGCAGCCGGAAATTAGAGGGATGGAAACGCGCCGTCAGATGTGCACTTGCGTGGGCGGAGGAAGCGTAAGGGAGATGCCTGCTGGTTTGCAGGGAGAGTTTTGTTTTTGGGGTGGAGGTTTGATTTGCGATAATGTGTGATAATTCTTGTTGTTGACTCTTATATGAAAAAACGCGAATTAAGTCATAAAAGTCCAGGGTCATTTTTGGTCTGAACATGAAATTTGTGATATAAGTCAAAAAAAGAGTAAAGGTTATCATTAAATGTTTGGCCCGATTTATGAATAATGATTTTGGGTCATAAAATTAAGAGGATAAAATTGACCTTTATTTAAAAAATGTATATTAGGTCAAAAGAGATGCGTAAAATGATTGGTCTAATTGAAAAAAAATGAAATAGGGTCAAATCAAGTATGTTGTATTCTGATTTTAACAATGAAATATTTGATTGATAGAAATGGAGATAGAATTTTATGAAGAAGTACAAAAAACATTATGATGTTTTTTTCTGCTAGCCGGAATTATGGATGGAATACTTTTGGTGATATGGCATTGATTTTAATGTTGATACAATATTATGGTGATAAGGAGATGGCACAATAAAACGAATTTTAAGGAAGTGATTCATTTTGAAAATTATCGTCTTTGATTTGGGTGGGACACTAATGCAGTATGAGGGAATGCCGTATTCGTGGGTAGAGTTTTACCAGCAGGGTTTTGATTCAATAATTCAGAAATATAATTGCAATGTTTCGAAGGAAGATATTCAAAAATCAGTTCAAATTTTAAAGGATTTTAATCCACGAGTCAGCGGTAGAGAGGTAGAATATTCGGCAGAGCATATTTTTTCAAATGCATTGGAACATTGGCATATTGATACGCCGATTAAAAATTGTATAGAAACATTTTGGCAGGGATTAAAGTTGTCGGCAAAAATATATCCGGATACAATAGAAATTTTACAAGAGTTGAAAGAGAAAGGCTATATCATAGCGACGCTTACGGATCTGCCAAATGCAATGCCCGATGAAATCTTTAAGAAGGATATTTCAGAATTGCTGTGTTATTTTGATTATTATGTATCTTCTTGTGTTGCGGGATATCGGAAACCAAATTGTAAAGGATTGCAGATGATTTCCAATAAATATGGTGTTCCTGTTACAGAATTGGTTTTTGTGGGAGATGAAGAAAAAGATAGAGAAACAGCACGCAATGCGAATTGTAAGTTTGTTAATATACAACGTACAACCAAGTCTGAGGGAAGTATTAGCAGCTTATATGAATTGTTGCAGCTGTTGAAATGATTTGTGGAATTAAAAGTTTATAGAAACATGTATATGCAGCAAAAGGAACGGTATAAGTAAAGGGGAGGTAATTGCAATTATGAAAATAATAATCAGACCGGAATCACCTTCTGAATACAACGAAGTTGACAATGTAATTTACGAGGCATTTTCCGAACAATATGGAATAGAAACCGGTAAATTTATGAGACAGCATTTCATTGAGGAAAGGTTGAAAGATACATATATTCCGGAACTATCACTTGTTGCTGTTTTGGAAAATGAAAAAATTGTTGGAGAAGTTGCCATACATGAGACCGACATAATTACTGATAATGGCAATATTACGGAATTGACCTTATCGCAGTGCGCAGTTTTGCCAAAATATAGAAAACAGGGTATCATGAGAATGCTTGTTGAAGAAGGTTTACAAATAGCAAAAAATATGGGTTATGGAGCGGTATTTCTTGGCGGAAATACAATGTTATATTCTAGATTTGGATCTGAGCCATCTTATAAATATGGAATATATCATAAAGACAGAGAAAAATGGGGTGATGAAGGATTTATGGTTTGTTTATTGAGACAAGGAGCATTGGATGGAATTACAGGAACAACAGATTATTATGGCGGATAATAAAAGGTTCTGTTCAAAGAACGATTGAATTGGAAAAAATTATCAAAAATTGTGGAATATCATTGATATATGCTGCCGGTAATGGTATAATGGATTTCTGACATGGAAATTAAAGTTTTTGCGGATTACTGAAATCGGTATTTGGAGGTATAATGATGAAGTGCAATATTTGTTCACTATATATATGCGTAGAAGATATGAATAGAGCGATAAAGTTCTATGAAGATTTTTTCGAACAGCCAGTTACCGAACGTGATAAATTATACAGCGTATTTGATATAAATGGGTTTCGGTTTGGTTTATTTGCATACACCATTGTTAATGAAACTCATACTTTTGGAAGTAATTGCCTGCCGAGTATCAGCGTAGAAAGTTATGATATGCTTATTTCTAAAATTCAAGAAAAGGAAATTTGTTTTCCATTAACTAAAATTGGTAAGAATTGGGTTGCCGAATTTGTTGACTCAGAAGGTAATCATATTGAAATAACAACACCAATATAATAACTTCCAGTTTGTTGAATTAAGAAAATCGGAATTTGTCAAACAGATTATATAAGGGGACTTGGAAATGAAAATAGAACTAATAGACTTAACGGAAGATAACATGAAACAATGTTTTGAATTGAAAGTTGCAAGCAACCAAATGCAATATATAGCTTCAAATGAGGATTCTTGGAAGTCTGCAAAAGAAAACGAGGAGGTGGCTCGTCCTTTTGTTATATTTTGTGATAAAAAAATAGTGGGATTTACCATGTTTGCGTTTGATGAGGAATATGATGATCCGAATGACAGATACTGGCTGTGGAGATTTATGATTGACGAAAGATTGCAGGGAAATGGGTATGGAACAGTAGCTTTACAAGTTATTATTCAATATTTCAGGGAACATGGTGCAAACAATATTCGCTTATCAACCAAAGAAACAAATACAACTGCACTATCTATGTATCGTAAGGCAGGCTTTCGTGATACGGGAGAGATGAATGATGAAGAAATTGTGCTTCAACTGGATTTGTAAATTTGAATTTTATCAGATTGATAGCAGAGTTGAAAATGATTGGAGGCTGGATGAAAATGAAAACGATAGAAATTGTTGGAGAAAATTATTTTGGGTATTGGGATAAAACCAGAACTGCTTGTAGAGGTATCGTTATAGATGGAGAACGAATCTTGCTTTCATATGAAACAAAAACAAATCAGTGGATGATTCCGGGCGGAGGCTTGGAAAGCAATGAAAGTCATGAAGAGTGTTGTATCCGAGAAATTGCTGAAGAAACAGGGGTACAAGTAAAAACTTCGGATTGCTTGTTAGAAATTGATGAATACTATGCGAACTGGAAATGGGTGAATCGGTATTTTATCTGCAAAGCAACAGGTACAACTCAAATAGAACAAACAGAAAGAGAAATACAAGTTGGTATGGAACCAAGATGGCTTGATATATCTGAAATTAAAGATATTTTTTCACAGCATAATTCATATAAGGGAGTCGATGAGATGCGTAGAGGAATGTATTTGAGAGAGTATACAGCATTAAGCGAATTGCTTTAATGAACTGGGAAAAACGAAATTGACCGAGCTCTTTGGAGCGAGACATGTTTCTTGTTTGTAGGGTAAGAAGATGAAGGTGTTGAGATAGTTTGAGTTTAAGTAAATAGAAATTTGGAGGACAAAATGGAAATAAGAGAATATAGAGACTTCAAGAAAAACGAAATACAGCATCTTTATACTGAGGTTGGATGGAGAGCATACACAGAGAACATGCTAGTATTGGAACAAGGATACAAAAATTCTTTACTTGTATTAGCAGCATATGAAAATAGAGAACTGCTTGGAATTATCAGATGTGTTGGCGATGGTTTTACCATTGTTTTTGTTCAGGATATTCTTGTTTTTCCCAAAAAACAGCATCAAGGTGTCGGAACGGCTCTGCTAAAAGCCGTTCTCAAAAAATATCATGATGTTCGACAAATTGAGTTGGCAACGGATAATATGCCTAAGAATGTGAATTTCTATAAGTCATTGGGGTTCACTGAGTTTTCAGATGTAGGTTGCTGTGGTTTTATGAGATGCTGACCATTTCCGCTTTAATGAACTGGGAAATTGGGAGTTGTGGAGGAAATATAAAAACAATTGATAAATATATTAATAATGCATCAAAGGAAGAGGTGATAATTCAGCTGTCGCAAATTTTGCGACAACTGCTTCAGATGAAAAAGAGGTATCTTTTGAATATTTATGACACATGTAATATTATCAACTTGAATTTATGGAGGAAAAATGCTGGAGGTTAATTTTTATGATGATGTAGATGACAGTTTATTGAAATTTGCTGTAATTATTTCTAAGGCAGATGAAAAATGGGTATTTTGTAAACATAAAGAAAGAGATACTTATGAAATACCAGGCGGGCACAGAGAAGAAGGAGAATTGATCCTAGACGCTGCAAAGCGCGAACTAAGAGAAGAAACGGGAGCGATTGATTTTAAAATTGAGCCTATTTGCGTATATTCTGTCAAAGGGAAGACTAGAGTAAATAAAAATGAAAACGATGAATCCTACGGAATGTTATATATTGCTGATATTTATTCGTTTGAAGAAATTCACAGTGAAATAGAAAAAATTATTTTTACAGATGAGTTAGTGGATGATTGGACATATCCATTGATTCAGCCAAAATTGATAGAAGAAGCACAGAAAAGAGGTTTTTTATAAAATCCTGTTTTGTAACTGAGATGAGAGTTTGGTAAATCGGAAGGTGTCGAACTGACACATTAGAAAGGAGTATATATGAGTGAGTTGATTAAGGCTGATAATGAATATAAGGAGTGGATTACCGG
>ERZ808252.552-NODE-552-length-35160-cov-6.097821_pt1 | contig 35160 bp, 31 predicted proteins | sample MGYA00521242_ERZ808252 | MGnify/ENA primary metagenome ERZ808252 (study PRJEB31516, sample SAMN03275581) | gut metagenome | biome: mammalia-associated habitat; material: feces | host: Papio cynocephalus | place: Kenya | collected 2012-08-07 ...
CACAACGATGAATCAAACTTAATGATCAAACCCGGATGGTTGTTGTCCGTGCATTGGAGGAACAATGATGATTTGAAATTCAGTTTTTCCTTCGGTCTCTTATCGAGTCTACCTATCCAGCTCTTTGTCGAGAACCTCGAAACGGGAGTTGTTGCTCTTGAACTCGGGCACGGTTTCTTTCATCTTGCGGACGGTATCCATTACGCGGCAGTTCAAGGCCAAGTCGGCAAGGGCATCGAAAGCGGGCAGGATGTCGTCGTACTCGTATTGGCGCACGGTGGCTATCTTTATTTTCTTATGACTTGTCGGCTTGGTGTTTTCTTCGTTGCTGAGCACTTCTTCATAGAGCTTTTCACCGGGACGGAGTCCGGTATATTCTATCATGATGTCCTTGTCGGGCTCATATCCAGCCAGTTTGATCATGCGCCTGGCCAGGTCGGCGATCTTGACGGGTTGTCCCATTTCGAATACGAAGATTTCGTTGCCCGAGCTCATGGTGGCGGCTTCCATCACCAGGCGACAGGCTTCGGGTATGGTCATGAAGAAGCGGTTGATGTCGGGATGGGTAACGGTTACCGGTCCGCCGGCTTCGATTTGCTTGCGGAACAGTGGTATTACGCTGCCGTTGCTGCCGAGCACGTTGCCGAAGCGCGTTGTGACAAACTTGGTGCGACTTTTAATGTGTCCGTTGCTGATGGCCAGTCCGAGGCTTTGTGTATAGATTTCGGCCAGACGTTTGGTGGCACCCATCACATTGGTGGGGTTGACGGCTTTGTCGGTTGAGATCATCACCATCATTTCCACGTTGTTCTTGACGCAGAAGTCGGCCACGTTGCGTGTTCCCACCACATTGGCCCTGACGGCCTCGCAGGGATTTTCTTCCATCAGGGGCACATGCTTGTAGGCTGCGGCATGAAAGACCACCTCGGGATGATATTGGTCGAACACCATGCGCAGACGGTTGGGATTGCGCACATCACCGATAAACGGCACGAACTTCAGGGAGGGATAGTTCTTTTCGAGCTCCAGCCGTATTTCGTGCAATGGTGTTTCGGCATTGTCGTAGATGATGAGTTGCTTCACATCGAGCGTTGCCATCTGCCGGCAGAGTTCGCTGCCTATGCTGCCTGCACCGCCTGTCACCATGACCACTTTGCCGGAAAAGGCACGATGCACTTCCTCGCGGTTGATGGTAATCTCGTCGCGTCCCAACAAATCCTCTATCTTGACTTCACGGATGGAGTTGCCGGCGGCCGATGACATGTCGGATTTGACAAACACGTCTACCTCGGGCACAACCAACGTCTTGATGGGCCGCCTCTCGTTGTGTTCACAATAAACTACCAGACGTTCCTGCTCCTCGCGCACATCGTCCTTGGTGGCAAACAGAACGGCATCGGCTCCCGTGCGCGACACAACCGCGCGAAAATCTTCTTCGCTGCAAAAATAATGTACCGGCAATTCGGAAATCTTGTACGATTTCAACTGCTTGCCGTAGTTGATAAAACCTATGACATGATATTGCGGACTCTGGTGGAGACGCAACTTTACGGCCACACTCTTGTCGCCTACGCCGTAGACCAAGACGCGCATTTTGGATCGTCCCGAACGGGCTATCACCAGGTCGTAGCCCAACAGCATGGCCACACGCACCCCTATCAACAGAAATACGGTGAGGAACATGTCGAACAGGCAGCCCAGCATCACCAGATGGCCGGGATAAAGGAAATACGTGGGAAGAGTACATGTTGTCAGACACAACAGACCGGCCTTCAGCATGGCGGCAAGCCCTATCTGCCAGGTGCTCTTGAACGAAGAATGACGGATAACGTTGTGATGTGTCCGCAGCAGCAGGAAGCAGGCCAGGCTCCAAAGAGCCGAACCGCACAACAAATAAGGCAGAGACTGCATCAGCAATCCGCCATGACTGAAAAAACGCACCAAAAAGAACGAGACACACGTGGCCGCCACTGACAAAGACAAGTCCATCAGCAGTACCAAGCGATAGCTCAAATAGCGCTTGCGTAACAATAGAGTATGTAACATCGGTAGAATATTAATCACGAGAAGGCACGACAAAACATTCGAAAACAGCAAAAACGGTTTCCGAACGGCCTTAAATCTTCTCGATAAACTTCTTGGGTATATATGAATCAAACAAGACGGCCACGCCCTGCACGGTGACGATGAACCGCATGTTGTGATGCACACGCTTGATGATGCCCTCGGCGCCCTCAAACACGCCGCCGGTGATCCGCACACGGTCACCCTGTGCCAGACTGTGCGGATATTCCACTATTTTGTCTGCACCGGCCGTTGTCACAAACATGAAGTTCTGCATTTCCTTGTCGGGAATGGCAGCCGGAATGCAGGTGCCTACCTTGCAATAGGGACTGGCAGAAAACAGATTGTCGCGACGTACATTGCAGGCAAACAAATCTGTGGTACGAGCAAAGATCAAGGAAGGAATCAAGGGTTCGTGCCGAACGGTCGTATTATAGTAAATGTCGGTACTTTCCACTCTTTTCATAGGAATATACGTATTCCAACCGGCATCAGCAAGGCGCGCCTTGACATCGGCCACCCTGTTGTGCAGAATCTTGAAAGCATACCAGTGTTCGGCTGATTTACTATCGTTCATTGAAACCCTATTTGCCGTGATAAAATTACGACCGCTTACGTTCGCCGTTATATAAAACCTCTTCTTCCCTCATCGACGAGCACACTTCGACAGGGCAAGAAAAGCTTGGTTGCACACCGACCTCTCAGTCGTTTCAACACTCGGTTTCATCCATGACCACACGGCGAAAATCCGTAAGCTTCGGAAGATGCAGTCCGTTATTTCCAGCTAAACAGACTTGTAATCCGAGCGCAAAGTTACATGTTTATTTGTAAAAACGCGGCAAACGGTTAAATGATTTTTACCCCCCCCGTTTTTAAGTTTTTATAACAACTATACCGATTCTTCCTCAAAGCCGCCTTGGTTCTTGCACCAAGGCCATTCTGAAAGGCTTTCCGCAGGTTGAAAATACAACATTTCTTTACAAGTAAAATTCAACGAGAATGTTGTCAAACGCAAGCGGAGCGAATAATTTTGCGAGCGCAGAATTTTCAAAAAGGTGGCTTTTCTGTTTTTCGGAATACAGGATGCCATTTCACGTCAAAACGTTCATTTCGCACTTGATTCCGACTTTTCAACAACGGCAAAAATCCCTGCACAAACTCTTAAAGAGGCAATCTGGCTTCAGGAATTGCACCCGCCAAGTATCAGACTCTGCCGGAAGGCTCTATCCTGAAAAGCTTATCGGAAGGGCGAATCTTGCAAGGCACTTTCAGAGAAACATGCCAGCCCTTCTTTGCCATTTCAACAGGCTGCAATTCGTAGCGGATTTCATCAGCCGTCAAATAAACGATGCCGGTGGTAGGCCCGGTAACACAAAGTTTGTCGCCGCGATGAAGCTCCTGCGCTTCAATGACAAACTCTGCCACACCGATTTTTGAAAAATACTTTACACCACGCCCAACATAGACTTTCCTTTCCGTGGCACTCGAACCATATTCGTCATTCCATTCACCCAAACGCTGCCCCAGGTAATAGCCATCCCAAAAGCCGCGATTAAAAACCGTCTTGAGACGTGCGTCCCATTCATCCTTCCGTTCATCGGTAAAACGTCCGTCCAATACAGCCTGCAAGGCTTCCTTATAACATTTCACCACCGTATAGACATATTCGGGACCACGAGCGCGCCCCTCTATCTTGAACACACGCACGCCGGCACCCATCATCTGGTCGAGGAAACGAATTGTCTTCAAGTCTTTGGGGCTCATGATGTATTTGTTGTCCACCTCAAGCTCCACATCCGTTTCACGGTCGCGCACGATGTAGCCCCTGCGGCAAACCTGCAGGCACTCTCCGCGGTTGGCACTATAGCCGAGATTGTCAAGACTGAGATAGCATTTTCCGCTCACTGCCATGCATAAAGCCCCGTGACAGAACATCTCGATGCGTACCGGCCGGCTATGAGGTCCGCACACATGCTCGCGCTCGATGGCATCGGCAATTTCCTGCACCTGCAGCAAATTGAGCTCGCGTGCCAGAACAACGACATCGGCGAAACCGGCATAAAACTTCAAGGCCTCGATGTTGGAAATATTCAACTGCGTGGAAAGATGGACTTCCTGCCCGATTGAACGACAATATTGCAACACACTTACGTCACTGGCAATCACAGCCGAAATGCCTGCGCTGCGTGCCGCATCGCAAATGTCGCGCATCAATGACAGATCGCGGTCATATATAATGGTATTGACTGTCAAATAGCTTTTCACGCCATGCTCCCGGCAAATGGCAGCGATGCTGTGCAGGTCATCCAGCGAGAAACGGGCTGCCGAATGAGCCCTCATGTTTAAACTGCCGATACCAAAATAAATCGAATCGGCTCCGGCTTGAAGTGCCGCATGCAAAGACTCCCACGAACCGGCAGGAGCCATTATCTCAAAATTTTCGGGGCGCATGTTGCCAAGCTGTATATCTTCTATTTGTCGTGCCACAATTATGGAATTTGATGTTCTGATAAAAAAGCCCGAACCGACACAGGCTATAAACGCTGCAAAAGTAAGGCTTTATTGCGGAAATCAACGGCAAACGAACAAAAAACTTATTTCTCAGAAGCCTGCACATACAAGGGGAAAGTAGTAACTTCGCATCCGCAACTCATTCATTGTAACACGAACATGAAAAATTACGCATTCATCCAGCTCATGATTTTGACCGGAACGCTATGGGCATCGGCAGGCAAAGCGGCATCGGCCGATCTGCTGCAAATGCTGGTCGGAACCTATACCACCGACAGCAAAAGCGACGGCATATACAGTCTGCATTTCGACCAGTCATCGGGAAAAGCCCGAATAATCAGTTCGGCAAAAATCGGGAATCCGTCGTTCCTGCGAATCTCAAAAGACGCACGACGCATCTACTCGGTATCGGAATACAACGACGAAAAAGCCTCGGCAAACATCACAGGCTTTAACCCCGGAACAGGGACATTCGGGACTACGGTTAGCATAGCGGCATCACTAACAGGGAAAGGAGCCGAAGACCCTTGCAACATCTGGTCGAATGACAGATTTGCCGTCACGGCCAATTACACGGGAGGTTCTCTCTCCGTCTTTGCCATCAGCGGCGACAAGCTTGACCTGCGGCAGCACATCCTGTTTCAAAAGCTGCTGCCCTCTTCGACCGCACACATTCATTGCGCCCTGCCGACACCCGATGGAAAGTTTCTCATGGTAACCGATTTGGGAAACGACTGCATCTATCGCTTCACCATCAATCCGCAAGCCGATGCCGGCAACGATTTGCCATTCCTGACCGACCGGCGCATCGTCTACAACGGGCCGCAAGGATGGGGACCAAGGCATTTCACATTCAGCAAAGACGGGCAATTCATGTATCTCATCAACGAACTGGGCGGTACGATTGTCGTACTGCGCTATGTCAACGGTTATCTGTTGCCCATACAAAGCCTGATGGCCGAAGAAACGCCGGCCCATGGCAGTGCCGACATCCATCTCAGTCCCGACGGACATTATCTTTACACATCGCATAGATTGAAAAACGACGGCATAGCCATCTACAAAGTCAACAAGGCAACAGGGCTGCTCACCAAGAAAGGATACCAGCAGACAGCCAGACATCCCCGCAACTTCGCCATCACGCCGAACGGGAAATACCTGCTGGTGGCCAGCCGCGACAACAATTGCATCGAAATCTACAGGAGAAACCGGCATACGGGACTTCTGGAAAACACCCGGCAAGACATCATCCTGCCAAAACCCGTCTGCATACAATTTGTCGGACTATGAAAAAACAGCAGCCAGACATGTGTCAGACTGCCGTCAGCAATTATTGTTTTAATCTGCAAACCTATTCGTACCTGATGGCTTCAATCGGATCCAGATTGGCCGCTTTCTGAGCAGGAAAATATCCGAAACCGACACCGATGACCGTGCACACGGCAAAACTGACAAGAACACTCCAAAGAGGAATGCTTGTAGGCAATCCGAACGAGCCGCAAACCAATGTGCCCAAATAGCCCACTATGATGCCAAGGATTCCACCCGTGATACTGATCATGATGGATTCTATCAGGAACTGGTTACTTATGTCAAGTCCGGTTGCGCCCACCGACATGCGAAGACCTATTTCTCGCGTCCGTTCGGTTACACTTACCAACATGATGTTCATGATGCCGATGCCGGCCACCAGCAGTGAAAAAGCTGCTGCCACAACAAGTATGATAGTAATGGTATCCATTGTGCTTGACATGGTTTTCATCATCTCTTCCTGCGAACGGATTCGGAAGTCGTCCTCCTGCTCACCTGAAAGTTTGTGATTGGTACGCAAAATCTGTGTCAGTTCCTCAATTGCATTATCGGTCAATTCCTCGGAAATGGCAGAGCAATTGATAGACGACAGATATGTCTGTGCCAGCACACGTTTCATCACAGTTGTATAAGGAGCAATGATCAGATTGTCCTGGTCCATTCCAAAAGAATTATAGCCCTTGGATTTCAAGACTCCCACTATACGAAAAGGAATGGACTTGAAACGTATCACACGTCCAACAGGATCCTGTCCGTTCGGAAAAAGTTCGTCTACCACCGTTTTGCCCACCAGACACACCTTGGCACTTTTCCTGACATCTTCGTCGGTAAAGCTTTCGCCATCTTCCACCGTCCACTGCTTGATATCAAGATAGTCGGGTGTCTCGCCATAAAGCGATGTAAGCGTATTATTGGCACCGTTAATGGCTTGTCCTGACGAAGAAACTTCGGGACTCACGTAAGATATATAGTTCTTGTCTGAAAGAATCTTCTCGTAATCCGCTATTTTCAGCGTCTGCATGGCACTCGGGTCCTGACGAACGCCGCCGCGCATATCGGCACCGGGACGAATCGTAATGATGTTCGTACCCATCTGCGATATGTTTTGTCGCACACTCTCCTTAGAGCCCTGCCCTATGGCCATCATGATAATGACCGCAGCGACACCGATAATAATGCCGAGCATGGAAAGAAACGAGCGAAACTTGTTATTGGAAATGGCTTTAAAAGCTACTTTTATGAGATTGAAAAAATTCATTGGGTAGTTTATTTAAGTAATGAAGACTAATCGTCTACCGGCTTCGGAATCTTGGCCAAAGCCTCGGCTGCCGATAATATGTTATGATTGATTTCATCGCTCCTTATCTTACCGTCGCGCAACACGATATTACGGCTGCTGTAATGAGCTATATCGGGATTATGGGTCACAAAGATAATGGTACGTCCTTCTGCATAGAGCTTTTGAAAGAGCACCAGCATTTCGAACGATGTACGGGTATCCAAATTACCTGTCGCTTCGTCGGCCAATATCACAGCCGGGTCGTTAACCAAAGCCCGGGCTATGGCCACACGTTGCATCTGACCTCCCGACATCTGGTTGCTTTTATGATAAAGGCGATCGCCCAGGCCTACGGCCTCAAGAGCTTTAACAGCAGCATCATGACGTTGTTTGGCATTAAACTTACTGTTGTACATCAATGGAAGTTCCACATTTTCAACGGCCGTCGTTTTTGGAAGCAGGTTGTAGTTCTGAAACACAAAACCGATTTTCTGGTTACGCAACCGCGCACGCTGACGCTTGGACATGGTACGCACGGACACACCATCCAAATAATATTCACCACTGGTAGGAGTATCCAAACATCCCAATTGGTTCAACAAAGTAGACTTTCCCGAACCGGAAGTACCCATAATGGTGACGAACTCTCCTTCATAAATTTTGAAACTGACTCCACGCAAAGCATGGACGGTTTCTTCACCGACGATGAAATTGCGGCGAACATTGTCCAGCTCGATGACAACTTTTCTATTCTCCTGATTCATACAAAACAAGAAAAGCTATTTAGACGATGTTTTATTCTTGTTCCTGTTAGGAGGCCCCGGCATGAAAGGATTGCTTTTCGAATTGTTTTCCTGACCTTCGGCAGTTGCCATGGCTGCAATCTCCGTGATAATCTCCTGCCCGGCTTTCAAACCGCCCGTAATTTCAGTCAAAGTGCCATTTGATATTCCGGTTGTAACGGCAACAGCCTTGAAATCCTTTCCTTCGCGTGTCCAAACCTTGTTCTTGGCTTTGCAGTCAATTATCTTTTCATCCTCAGCCAATACATTTTCGTTGGGGGCAAAGCGCAGTGCCTTTGAAGGAATAGCCAAGACATTGTTCTTTTCGGCAGTATAAATCGTCACATTAGCCGTTAATCCGGGCTTGAGTTTCAAATCCTTGTTGGGAGCCGAAATCACCACCTCATAGGTAACCACATTGCTTTCTGTAGTAGCTTCCTGACGCACTTGAGTAACACTACCCGAAAACGTGTCATCAGGAAAAGCATCAACAGTGAAAGACACACGCTGACCCACTTGTACGCCGCCAATGTCAGCTTCGTCTATATCGGCAATCACGCGCATGTCTGTCAAGTCCTTCGCTATAATAAACAAAGTAGGCGTCGTCATGGCCGATGCCACAGTCTGTCCTTCTTCCACTTCCTTGCTCAGTACAACACCATCAATAGGAGCCGTAATGGTGGCATAGCCCAAATTGGTACGAGCTTTTTGCACACTTTGCTGTTGAACACGAACCTGAGCCTGAGCTTGCTGAAAGCCCAAACGGGCATTTTCAAAATCGTTGGCACTGACAAGCCCCTTGTCATAAAGCGTCTTATAACGTTCATAATTGGCTTTTTGGTAATTCAAATTGCTTTGAGCATTTTGAAGATTGCTTTGAGCACTTACCAATTCACTTTGCAAATTCGTACGGTCAAGCTCGGCAATTACCTGACCTTTCGTTACTACACTGTTGTAATCAACATAAATCTTGCTGATTATACCGGATACTTGAGTACCCACCTCGACCTTTGTCACAGGTTCAATAGTTCCCGTAGCTGTAATGCTGGTAGTAATGTTCGTACGTTCCACCTTGTCTGTAGTATATGCAACAGTCTTTTTCTTGCTGCAGGAGGTGATAGCAAGCAGCACTGTTGCTGTTGCTGTTGCCGTTGCCATTGCGATTGCCAATGTTTTCGCTTTCATATTTTAGTCGTAATTATTGTTTCAAATGAAGTTCAGGATATTTATAATCTCATTTTTTCTCCTTGATAGAAGCGGAGCATTGCCAGATTGTACAATGCAGTATATTTGCTTTGCAGTTTCTGTCCTTCAGCCTGCAAAAGGTTGTTCTTACCTACTGTCAGCTCCACTATGTTCTTCAAGCCCAAACGGAATTGTTCACTTATCAAGTCATAGCTTTCCTGCATGCTTTTTACGTTGGCATTGGCGGCAATGTATTGCTGTTGGGCAGTTGTAGCATTCAACCAATGATTTTCAACATTGCTATAAAGCTGCTTGCGTGTATCTTCCAAATTCAATTCACTATTGCGAATGGCCAATTCTGCTTTTTGTACAGCCGTCTTAGTTTGTTTTTGGTCGGAAATAGGAATTGAAATGGTCAATCCAAGGGTATTGCTCATGTTGGTTTTCAATTGCTTGAACGCCCCGGTATGGATGCCGCTCGAATGACTGCTGCCAATTCCGGCGTTTGCACTGATGGAAGGATACCAGGAAGCCTTGGCGATATCTTTATCAAGTTTGGCCGAAGCAATATCCAACTTGCTGCTTTCCACTTCGGGACGGCTGCCTAAAGCCGCCTCATAAACAGAAGTCTTCGAAGGTACGGCAGCCAAAACCGATTCATCGCCGACAGTCGGAATAGCCACATCAAAGGGCTCATCGCCGTGTATTTCCAGCAATTGACGCAACTGAAGCTTATACGTTTCCAACTGAGCCTGGGCACTGACCAAGGCATACTTATCCTGTGTCAACTGGGCTTCAAGCTGAGCTACATCAACTTTAGCCAGATCGCCTACATTAACGCGCTCCTTTGCACGCGCCAATTGCATCTCAGCCACTTTTATATTGGCACTATCAATCTTGACCGCCTCATTCTCATAAAGTATCTGAATATAGATTTGGGCAATCTGTTCCTGAATGCTGTTGGCCGTTTGCTCGGTTTCAAGTTCGGCAATACGCTGCGAATACTTGTTCTTCTCAATGTTCTTTCCGATACGACCACCGTTCCAAACTGTCCAATTGCCACTTAAAGCATAACTGCCATTATAATTAACCAGGCTTTGCGAAGTTGTCATCGTACCATTGGTCAAATTGATAGTTTGCTGACTAAACGGACGCCATGCAACGTTTTGGTTACTGTTTGCCGAAAGAGTCGGCAAACGGGCTGCTTTTGAAGCTATCAGATTCTGTTCGGCCGTTTGGGCGGCAATTTTGTTCTTCTGAACCTGAATATTGTTAGTTAATGCGTAATCGATGCATTCTTGCAACGTCCACACTTTTTGCGCCTGTCCTACGTGAAAGAAAGACGAGAGGCAAAGCAGCGAAAAAAATCCAATCTTCTTCATTCTTATATATACTGTCGTCATTGTACACACTCTTTATCTTGTTTCTCGCAATGATTCTTCAATGCGACGACCTTTTGTAGGACGAATCAAGTCGAAAAAGGTTTATTCGACATACATGTTATTAAAGCAAAAAGATTCGGTTGATAGATTAACCGAACCTTTGGAAACGACCTTCATACTTCGTAATCCACACAACTACGACCATCCAGATACGGTTTCAATGCAGCAGCGGCCGCCTGATGATCCGGGAAATTGCTATAGGCACGGACATCGTCCAGATTGTCAAAAACTCCGCATAGACAAATGTCCCACGTTTCAGCTTTATTGATATTAAACCCAACTTCCAAGCCACGGATAAAATCCAACTTGGACGGCAGAGCCATGATTTCTGCCCTAAAACGCTCACTTACTTTCTTCCGAATTTCGAAATCTACATCTTTCCGAAAGCGAAACAATACAACATGTTTAACCATGATACTTTGTATATTAAATGGATAATTCGTATTTTTGCCGCAAAAATAACGATAAATCCATTGCCAAACACTCAAGCAAGAGAATATTTCTATGCCATTACCATATGGTGTTTCCTGTTCCTATCATGCCAAAGGCAAAAAACCATGTCGCCTTTGGATGTGACCGCAGATTCTGCACAATCAGTGGCAGAATATGATTTGGCAGACATTGAAAATGCAGGAGAACTGATAGCAGTTACCCTCAGCGGGCCGGAAACCTACTACCAATTTCATGGCCGCGACATGGGTTTGCAATATCTGCTGGCAGAACGTTTTGCCAACAGTTTGGGACTACGTCTACGCATGGAAATAGCACGAGATACAACTGAATTGTTTCACATGCTGAAACAATCGAAAGCCGACCTGATAGCCTTGCCCTTACCAGCAAAGACTATCAGATCTCAACAATTGACAGCTTGCGGACTTTACAAAGGAAAAAATTGGGAAGAACAAAAATGGGCCGTACGGCCTCAAAGCACAGAACTGGCAAAAGCCTTAGATGAATGGTACCGCCCCGACATGTATTCGCTAACGTCGAAAGAACAAAAAGGCTTACTGCAAGCACCTTTGGTACGCCGGCGAGTATTTGCCGTATATCAAGACCGCAGAAAGGGAATCATATCGCCTTATGACCATCTATTTGTACAAGCGGCAAGAACTACAGGATGGGATTGGCGTCTGATAGCCGCTCAATGTTATCAGGAAAGTGCGTTCGACCCGGAAGCAATCAGCTGGGCCGGAGCTAAAGGACTGATGCAAATCATGCCGGGCACTGCCAATCATTTAGGAATAACTACAAACAATCTGAACCATCCTGAAACAAACATCAAAGCAGCAGCCAAATATATAAGGCAACTGGAGCAACGGTTCAATGACATCCGCCACCCGTTAGAACGCAAGAAATTTGTATTGGCAGCCTACAACGGCGGATATTATCATATACGCGATGCGCAGAATTTGGCAAGAAAGAATAAACGAAACCCTCAACTTTGGGATGCAGTCAGCTTTTATGTATTGAACTTAAGCAAGCCGCAATTTTATCGTGACCCTGTTGTGCGCTACGGCTATATGATAGGCAGCGAGACCTATAATTATGTTTACAGCATCTTAGACAGATGGGCAGACTACCAAGGGATAGCGCGCAGTCCACATCTATCAACAACAGATAATTTGCACTTCGAACCTGAAAAGTCGCATCACAAAAACAGATTCACACGACAAAACGGAACTGTTATCGGACGTGAAGACTCCATTTTCCAAATCCGTTAACAAAATGCCCGCTACAGATAACTGAAGCGGGCATTTTGCAAACATCTGACCAGACTCACATGTTGGAAATCTTTTCCAATTGTTCCTGTGCAAATGCTTTCGTCACGACATATTTCGTTTTCTTTTCGGAAGGAAGCTCAAACATAACAGGACGCATAATTGTCTCGACAATGCTGCGTAAACCACGCGCGCCCAACTTATAATCGACAGCTTTATCGACAATAAAGTCTAAGGTAGACGGCTCAAAAGAGAGTTCAATGCCATCCATTTCCATCAGCTTCTGATATTGGCGAATGATCGAATTCTTTGGTTCCGTCAAAATTCGTCGCAATGCCTCGCGGTCCAATGGATTCAAATAGGTAAGAACCGGCAAGCGCCCAATTATTTCGGGAATCAAACCGAATGATTTCAAATCTTGAGGCATGATATAACGCATCAGATTATCCTTATCTATATTCATTGTATGCTGCACAGACTGGAAACCTACAACGTGCGTATTCAAGCGTTGGGCAATCTTCTGTTCTATACCATCAAAAGCTCCACCGCATATAAACAGAATATTACTTGTATCTACATGTATATAATCCTGATCAGGATGTTTCCGCCCTCCTTTTGGAGGAACGTTAACCATTGAACCTTCCAAGAGCTTTAGCAACCCTTGCTGTACACCTTCACCGCTTACATCCCGTGTGATACTCGGATTGTCCTGCTTACGCGCTATTTTGTCTATCTCATCAATAAAGACAATTCCGTGCTGCGCTCTTTCCACATCGTAATCGGCAACTTGCAACAAACGGCTTAAGATGCTTTCCACATCTTCGCCTACATAACCAGCCTCGGTAAATACCGTTGCATCAACAATCGTAAAAGGAACATGAATAAGCTTGGCAATGGTACGCGCCAAAAGCGTCTTTCCTGTACCGGTATTACCAACCATGATGATGTTACTTTTCTCAATTTCGACACCATCTTTATCATCATGGACTTGTCCTAAACGCTTGTAGTGATTATATACAGCTACGGCTAACGTCTTCTTCGCCTCATCCTGCCCAATAACATATTGATCCAGATAATCTTTTATTTCTTTTGGCTTCGGGAGCGTTTTGAAATCTGGAACCTCGACCGGCTTCTGTGAGGGCAAAGCTTCAAGTACGATCCGATGGGCAGACTCGGCACACTCATCACAGATGTAGCCGTTTATACCGGTAATCAACAATCTTACTTCGTCTTCGCTGCGGCCGCAAAAACTACAACATTTCTTACTTTTTACCATCAGATTTACGCTTCAAGACCTTATCTATCATTCCATATTCCAAAGCTTCTTGAGCCGTCATCCAATAATCACGGTCGCTGTCGTTCCAGACCTTTTCAAAAGTATTATGAGAATGATCTGCAATAATCGTATAAAGCTCTTTCTTCAACTTTTGTATCTCGCGAGCCGTAATCTCGATATCGCTGGCCTGCCCTTGCACGCCACCCATTGGCTGATGTATCATTACACGACTATGAGGCAATGCTGAGCGTTTTCCCTCAGCACCAGCAACAAGTAACACTGCGGCCATACTGGCTGCCATGCCTGTACAGATGGTAGCAACATCGCTGTTTATAAATTGCATGGTATCATATATGCCAAGACCGGCAGAGACACTTCCACCCGGAGAATTTACATAAATTGATATGTCTTTTCCCGGATCGACACTGTCAAGATACAGCAACTGTGCCTGCAATGTATTTGCCGTATAGTCATCTATCGGTGTTCCGAGAAAAATAATTCTGTCCATCATCAGACGGGAGAACACATCCATCTGAGTCACATTGAGCTGACGTTCCTCTAAGATATAAGGATTAAGATATTGGTTTTGCGCATTCACCACATCGTCAAGAACCTGGCTATTCATACCAAAGTGACGGGTTGCGTACTTCTTAAATTCATTCATAGTTCTCAGCTTTAAAATATTCTATATATAACAACACTGTCCGCAGTTTCCACAGAAATGCGAAAGCTGCGGACAGCATCCTAAATGACAACATTATGCATTGGGCTCAAACATCTTATTGAACTCTTCAATCGACACTTTCTTATGCCCGAGCTTTACAATTGACTTATAAGCCTCTGTAATGGCTTTATCGATACTGTGACTGATGATATTGTCTTGTTGATTTTCATTCTTCAACATTTCATCGGCATACTTATCAAGTGTTTCAGTTGGAATACTGTTGATGCCGTATTGGGCAAATTGAATCTGAACCATCTCACGAGCTGTGTCCTTGACAGCCTTGTCATCAATTTTCACCTTGGCATTATCAGCCAAACGTGTGCGAACCAAATTCCATCTCAATTCTGAAATATAACGTTTCAAAATGTCATCAATATTATTTTTATCTTCCTCTTTCTTGGCATTATTCAGCAAGAAACGTTTGAGGATTTCTTCAGGAAACTTGATTTCGCCGGCCTTTTTGTCGGCATAGTCGCGCAAATCCATCAGGAATTTGAAATCACTGTCACGTGAATACGCGGTTTCTATATCCGTCTTGATACGGTTGCGGAATTCTTCTTCGCTCTTTACCGTGCCTTTGCCAAAAGCCAAATCAAACAAGTCCTGATTTAGCTCAGCCATTTGGAAACGCGATATTTCAGCAATATTGAATTTGAAATTTCCCGTATGATTGGCAACTTCTTCCTTTTGAATTTTCAATAACGATGCTATTTCGCTTTCTTTGTTATCGTAAGCTTTACTCACATTGAATACGACATCTTCATTCTTCTTAGCATCCTTGAAAAGGGCCTTTTGCTCATCATTGCTGAAAAATTTGGGCATCAAAGAGGCCTTCTCAACTTTCAAGCCATCGGCCTTTTCGCTGCCATCGGCCTTTTCGCTGCCATCGTCAGACAGCTCAATCAACGTTCCTCTCAGCAAATCGTTGTCACCATCGTAAACATCGGCCTCAATATTTTTGCCTCCTTGTCTGCGATAATTCTCAATCTGGCTATCAACAACCTTGTCATCTACTATTATATCATAATATGGAATCTCGTCCTTATCGGTAAGTTCCACAGCAACCTGAGGAGCCAAACCCAAATCGAAAGCAAATTCAAAATCTTCAGCACCGACAATATCCAGTTCTTTTTGATTTTCACTAATCAAAGGATCTGCCAATAACTGCAATTTCTGCTCCTTGATATAATCGTTTACGGCCGTTGAAAGAGTCTTGTTTATTTCTTCTGCCTTAACTTCGTTACCGTACATTTTCTTTATCATCCCAATAGGGACCATGCCCGGACGAAAGCCCGGCATATTGGCTTTCTGCCTTAAATTTTTCAGAGCCTTTTCTACGTTAGCTGCATAATCGGCTTTTTCCAGTTTGACGGTCAACTTGCCTGTGACATCGTCAGTCTTTTCTAATGAGACATTCATCTGAACTTTAGTCTATATTATTAATTGATACTTTCGCATTTGCGGCGCAAAATTACGATTTTCTTTCCATTTATTCAAATTCAGAGATAGTTAATTCCGGTTTAAGCGCATAGCGGTATAGCGATATAGCGGTATCGCTTCGTTTTTTCAAACTTCTATGATTTCACCGTCATAACCAAAACTAATGTATGCTGGCAGATATTTTCCCGATTCGGAATGAAGCCCTGCAGAATGAGCCAAATGAGTCAGATAAGCCCTTCTCACACCTAACCGTTCTATAAACTTTACGGATTCCTCTATCGTTTGATGGGTTTCGTGACAAGTATGGCGCAAACCGTTTATCACAAGGCATTCTATACCACGCAAAGCTTCAAACGAGGCGTCGGGCATGCTTTTCATATCTGTAATATAGGCGAACCGACCTATACGATATCCCAAAATGGGCATTTCACCATGCATTACGCGCAACGGGAGTATTCTTAACAAACTTATGCGAAATGGGCTCAGCGGTTTGATGTCGTGAAGCACCAATGTCGGAGAACTCGGATATTTGCTGTCACCAAAGCAATAGGACATGCGTTCGCGAATGTGTTTCATACATAATGATTCTCCATAAATATGCAACGCCCCAAATTGACAATAGGGACGCAAATCATCCAGTCCACCTACATGATCGTAGTGCTCGTGAGTGACTAATACTGCATCTATCGGTACAAAGTTTTGTCTCAACAATTGCTCACGGATATCCGGACCACTATCGATTAGGATTGTTTTTCCTTCCGTTTGTACCAAAATGCAAGACCGCAAACGATGATCACGCAAATCTGAACTTCGGCACACTTCACAGCGGCAGCCCAACAGAGGCACGCCCGAACTTGTTCCTGTACCTAACAATGTCACTTTCATATCCAATTCACCTCCGGTTCTATTTTTATGCCGAAACGTTCCTTTACATCCTTACTTATGCGATGACTCAAATCAATGATATCATGCGCTTGTGCTCCACCAAGATTTACAAGCACCAAAGCCTGTTTGTCATAAACTCCCGCTTTACCCAAGCTTCGTCCTTTCCAACCTGTTTGTTCTATAAGCCAACCGGCTGGTATCTTGATTCCGGTTTCTGTCCTATAGCCGGGTATTTCCAATTGAGGATTTTCTTTTCTCAAACGTTGATATTCATTCTCTGATACAATCGGATTCATAAAAAAAGAACCTGCATTGCCCAATATTTTCGGGTCAGGAAGTTTGCTTTTCCTGATACCGATTATCTTTTCCCTGATCAGAGAGGGTGACAAATTTGCCAGACCTACAGTTTCGGCATATTGCCTTATCGGATCATAATTCAAATTGGGATGAAATTGCTTAGACAACTTGTACTCTACATATGTTACTGCATAACGTCCACGCCATTCGCCTTTAAAACGGCTGAACCGATAAGCATAACCACATTCTTTCCCGCTTTTGTTCTCTACAAGGCCTGTTGCTAAATCCACCACTTCTACAGCATGGACAAATGCACCTGCCTCGGCACCATAGGCGCCTATATTTTGAATGGCTGATGCACCTACCTCGCCGGGTATTAATGAAAGATTCTCCAAGCCGTAAAAACCATGCTTCAAACAATAGACGACAAAATCATCCCAAACGACTCCCGCACCTACACGAACCAATACATCCTCATCGGTTTCATCTTTCACTTCTACCGACTGTAAACGGCTATGCAATACAATGCCATGATAATCCCGCGTAAATAATAGATTACTTCCCCCGCCGATATGAAAAACGGGGACATCTTTCGGACGTGTTGTCAAAAATTTCTGAAGTTCACCCTCTGTTTCATATTCCACAAAACAGTCGGCTACAGCGTCTATGCCAAATGTGTTGTTATGAATCAGAGAATAGTTCTTGTATTCTTTCATCTGTTCTTAATTTTCAAAACGTTGCAACATCCATTCGCCATCCTCTTTCACAAAGAAGAGCATACTTATATAACCGTTCGATGTTCCTTCGAGAACAACTATTCTCCGGTTGCCTAAGCTCATGCTTTGTCCGTAATCTATATTGGTAAAGACATCGGCCGGAAGCTCCGGGCAAAAAGACGGCCATTGCTCCGCTTCAATCACACCGTCTATCTTTTCAAATTCGTCTTCAGGACTTTCCATCAAAATGGACAACATCGGTTTTACGTGTGCCATTTGAAATGCCGAATCGGTAGCAAACTGCTGATAAAAATCGATAAAGGCACAATCACCGTATTTACTGAGAGGATTGTCTTCTATACGGGTCATTTTCCATTGACCGGCAATCTTGTTAAAGCCATATGTCCTCACTTCCCCGGTGAGCATGTTGAATTGCTCCATTTTTACCTCCGTAATTTCCTTGCTTTTTTCAAGATTTAACGATGAACGTTTATCAAAAAACAATGTATACACAGGATACTTCATGTGGAAACGTGAAAAACGCCATTGTTTTTTCTGCAAATACGTGGTTTTTCCGTTTCTGACACACAGCAGAGGGAAAACAATACGGCTCATTTGATAAGCCTTATTGTTTGTAAAGCTGTATATAAAATCATTGAAGTACTCGTCTGCCGCTTTAGGAACTTCCGTCACAGATTCGACCGTATCCACACTCTCGGGCTGTTCGGATTCGGAACTGTCATTCGGGGATTCGACGATTTCTTCCGCAGCCAAAGGACGAGAAGTCTTCTTAGAGCAAGAAGCCGCCACAAACAGACATATCAGGCAATACAAACACCTTCTCATTTCAAGCTCATTAAAATGACAGTGCAAAGTTAATGATTCGTCACAACCTGCATAACCCACACGCCAATTAAATTTGCTACGGCAATTTTTGAACCGTTATTCAGATTTCCACCATCCCAAACCATCTATCTCATGGATTTTATATAGTTTTGCACTCTAAATTAAAGGAGATACCACTTATATTGTCATGACTTTAATAGAAAACATCCAAAATCTGCTCAACGAAGTTGGCCGGCTTAAAGCCGACAACGAAAAGGAGTTGGAAGAACTCCGAATAAAATACCTCAGCAAAAAAGGCATCGTTACAGAACTCATGAAAGATTTCCGTAACGTTTCAAACGAAGAAAAGCGAGAAACAGGCATTTGCTTGAACAAACTGAAAACCGAAGCCCAAAACAAAATCAACGAGTTAAGAGAACAGCTGCAAAGCAAAGCCTCAACAACGGGAACAACAAAACTCGACCTGACTCGTACGGCATATCCTTTTCCTTTGGGCACACGCCATCCTCTTACTCTCGTCAAGAATGAAATCATCGACATCTTCTCCCGCTTGGGCTTTTGCCTCGCCGATGGTCCCGAAGTAGAAGATGATCTCCACGTATTCACGAAGATGAATTTCGCTGCCGACCACCCGGCAAGAGACATGCAAGATACTTTCTTCATTGAAACAAATGCAGACGATGTTGCCAAGAACATCATTCTAAGAAGCCATACAAGTTCGGTACAAGCACGTGTAATGGAAGCCGGACAGCCGCCCATCCGCATCATCTGCCCGGGACGAGTATACCGCAACGAAACCATAACGGCTCGAGCCCATTGCTTTTTCCATCAGATTGAAGGATTGTATATTGATGAAAACGTATCATTCAAAGATTTGAAACAGGTGCTCCTGCTCTTTGCACGCGAAATGTTCGGCAAAGATACGAAAATACGCCTTCGTCCCTCCTACTTTCCATTCACCGAACCTTCGGCCGAAATGGACATCAGCTGCGACATCTGCGGCGGAAAAGGTTGCAGCTTCTGCAAGAACACAGGCTGGGTAGAGATTCTCGGTTGTGGTATGGTTCACCCAAACGTTCTTGAGCTTTGCGGCATAGACAGTACAAAATATAAAGGTTATGCTTTTGGATTGGGAATTGAACGCATTACAAACTTGAAATACAAAATCAGTGATTTGCGACTTTTCTCGGAAAACGACAAACGTTTCCTGGAAGAATTCATCTCGGCCAACTGATTTCATATACCCCGGAAAAAGTCCTTTTCAAGATATGCCAATAGCGACGACTTCGCCAAAGAGCATTCTTGACAAGGGCTTTTTCTTTTTTCATACACATCATCAACAACACCTGTTCTGAGCCCCTACTGATGTTCATTCATCTAAGCATTTTGTGCTGCATTTTCCGCTTAAAACTCAAAGGGGCTCTTTTCTTTCAGCACAGAACATCAATCGCATCTTTTTGATTTTTACATTCATCAACGACTATAGCAATTGACCCGTCCAACTATAACTGCGAAAGTTCAGTCTTCATAAAAAGACATTTGCGCTGAAACATTGGCGGCTTTTACTAAATTATTTGCCGACTTGTGCCGAAAATTGCAAAAAGGTACAGTCTAATTGCAAAACCAAGTCTTGATTTTAAGAAACCAAGACTTGGTTTTTAGTAATCAGGACTTGGTTTTTATCGACCAAGACTTAGTTTTACAAAATATGGCTGCAATCCTGCAATTTGTAATGATAAAATCGGAATAACAACGAACAGCGCTGCAACAAAAACAAACGTTCGCAAAAGCTCCTTAGTATATAATTTCGAACAATCCGACATTACGTCGCTTGAAACAATAGCTGATAAGGTAAAGTCAGCTTTTGGCAAAGCGGCAGAAAGTTTAAGTGCCGAAGTTTCAGATTTCCCTCTTTTTTTGCTAACTTTGCAAAATTGATTAAGATGCCCTTAGATTTCTCTTTCAGGAAGGGACATCCCTTGGGGCACAAAACTTTAACATATTAATCATGGGATTATTATCGAATTTACTAAATCGGCATAAGGATGATTCACAAAAAAGCGGAGGAATGGAAGATTTCATGACGCTAATACGCGTATATTATCAAGCTTCCATTGCCCACAAATTAGGAATCACTAATTTAAGCGCATTGCCCGACTTGCGCATATTCAAGCAAACCCTCCATGTTCCAACGGTAAACAACAGGTTGGGATTAGGTGAAAAAAACAAATGCCGGAAAATGCTGGAAGAAATCTATGGCATGCAAGACGTTTTCTTCAAAGAAATCGAAGACAGTCTGAAACGCAACTGCAAACAAGTACAAGACGTACAAAACTACTTGTTCATGTTTCAGGGATTCAGCCAAGATTTAATGATGATGGTATCAAGCACCATGCAATGGAAACTGCGCATACCATCTGTTTTCAAAAAGACACTGCGTGCCACCATTGAAAAAGGAATCAACGACATTCTGACGAAAGACAGCTGGAAAGATGAGGCCGCCCGTAAGGGTGCCATCAATATCAGAGCCTACCAAAAGCGCTTGGGCTACAGTGAGCAGTGGATGTCGGAATATGTCTATCATATCATCATACTTGCAAAAAAAGAACCGCGCCCGAAAGACACAGACGATAAAAACAAATAATACAACTCCGACAAGACCCGACAGCCATAAAGTACACCATGGGGGAAAGAAACAAGCTGATTGAGGAACTAAGCGTAAAATTGGACATGCTTTCCGCAAAATATACGGAGGCTAAGAAAGAAATTGCTAGACTGGCACAAACAGAACAACTGCTACGCGAAGAAAACAAGTTGCTACGAAATAACATAAGCAACATAAAAAACGCAAAAGCTTTTTTGCTGAACAAGCAAGACATCAAAGCCACCCACAGTGAACTAACAAGACTGATTAAAGAGGTCGACAAATGTATAGCCCTTCTAAGTGTTTAACAGCCACATATCATGAATACGGACTATTTTTCCATACAACTGAACATCGGAACGCGCACTTTTTCCATACAAATTGAACGCAAAAAGGAGCAGACCTACCGAGAAGCAGCTAAGATGATTAACGATAAACTGCGGCAGTATGCATCATATTTTCCCGACCAAGAAAAAGAGGACTATCTGGCCATGGCAACATTAGACATAGCCGTTAATCTCATCAGCGAGCAGAATATCGATGATCGTCTGAAAGACATGATAAAAACAATCGACAAAAGCATATCACAGTAATAGAATCCAATTTATTAACACCTAAAACATAAGAACATATGAATCTAATCATTTTTATCATAGCAAGCCTGCTCGCAGGTACAGGAATCGGCTTTGCAATATTCAGATTTGTCATCAAAGGCAAATACAACAAGATGATAGCCAAAGCCGAAACCGATGCTGAAGTCATAAAAAAGAAAAAACTGCTGGAAGTAAAAGAAGAATTTCTGAACAAGAAATCACAACTCGAAAAAGAAGTACAACAAAGAAACCAGCATCTGCTACAAGCTGAAAACAAATTGAAGCAGCGTGAAATGAATTTAGTTCAGCGCCAAGAAGCCATTACACGTCGCAAGAATGAAATGGACAAACAGCAAAGCAACCTTGATGCACAGCAATCCGTTATCCTGAAAAAACAAGAAGAACTGGACAAAATGCAGCAAAAAGAACGCGAAAAGCTGGAAACCATCAGTGGTCTGTCGGCTGAAGAAGCCAAAGAACGCCTCATCGTTTCACTTAAAGACGAAGCCAAGACAAACGCACAAAGCTATATCAATGAGATAATGGACGATGCAAAAATGACCGCCACGAAAGAAGCAAAGAAGATTGTCATCCAGACCATACAACGCGTTGCTACAGAAACAGCCATAGAAAACAGCGTCACAGTATTCCATATAGACAACGACGAAGTAAAAGGCCGCATCATCGGCCGCGAAGGCAGAAACATCCGAGCCCTCGAAGCTGCCACAGGCGTGGAAATTGTCGTTGACGACACACCCGAAGCAATTGTCATATCAGCTTTTGACCCGGTGCGCCGCGAAATATGCCGCCTGGCCCTGCACCAGCTCATCACCGACGGACGCATACACCCGGCACGAATCGAGGAAGTCGTAGCAAAGGTCAAAAAACAAGTTGACGAAGAAGTCATTGAAACCGGTAAACGCACAGCCATAGATTTGGGCATACACGGACTGCATCCCGAGTTAATCAGAATCATCGGAAAAATGAAATACCGCTCTTCCTACGGACAAAACCTCTTGCAACATGCACGCGAAACAGCAAACCTTTGCGCCATTATGGCTTCCGAATTGGGTTTGAACCCCAAAAAGGCAAAACGAGCCGGATTGCTTCATGACATCGGAAAAGTTCCAGACGAAGAAACCGAGTTGTCTCATGCTTTATACGGAGCCAAATTGGCAGAACTCTACAAGGAAAAGCCGGATATCTGCAATGCCATCGGAGCACATCACGATGAAATTGAAATGACAACCTTGTTGGCACCGATCGTGCAAGTCTGCGATGCCATCAGTGGAGCACGTCCCGGCGCACGCCGTGAAATCGTTGAAGCCTACATCAAACGACTAAACGATTTGGAGAATATCGCCATGAGCTATCCAGGTGTCACAAAAACATATGCCATACAGGCAGGTAGAGAATTGCGTGTAATCGTTGGTGCAGACAAAATCAACGACAAGCAGGCATCCGACCTTAGCGCTGAAATCGCAAAGAAGATACAAGACGAAATGACTTATCCCGGACAAGTCAAAATCACTGTAATTCGCGAAATCAGAGCTGTCAACTACGCAAAATAACCTTAGCCATGCGCTCAGGGAAAAAGCACCTAATAGCTATATCTTTCCTCTTGGCCGCCACTACGGCAACCGGCCAAGAGGAAAATGCCGGCACCAACAATAAACTTGGCTACAACATCGAGAGACAAATCTCATTTGGGAACGGGAAAAATCCCCTTTGGCTCAATGCCAACAAATATGGTTTGTCAAGCATCAAAAGCAACAACGGCTATCTTCGACTTGCTTTAGACGGACATTACAAAATTAGTCAAAGCAAAACATGGGAATTAGAATACGGTGCAGACTTAGCTACGGCATATAACTTTACATCGTCTTTCATCATCCAACAATTATACACCGGCATCAAATACCGGAAAACAGGCATTTGGATAGGCAGCAAAGAACGAGCCGCACATTTGAAAAACGCAGAACTAAGCTCGGGTAGCCAAACTTTCGGTACTAATGCGCGTCCTATTCCAGACATCCGCATAGAAACGCCCGACTATGTAAATCTGATAAGGAACAAAAAATGGTTGGCATTCAAATTTCACTTCGGCTACGGTCTCACAACGGATAAACGGTGGCAAAAGACTTTTGTTGCCGAAGGCAAACGCCACACCAACTACTTCTTTGTACATACGAAATCAGGATTCATACGCTTAGGCGATGAAAACAAATTTCCCATCGTTGCAGAAGGCGGGCTTGAATGGGCCACACAATTTGGCGGAACAAGCTATGACATCAATTTCGGAGGTTACAAAGATCTTAAATCCAACGTGGGAATAAAAGACTTTATCAAAGCAATCTATGGTGGCGGCAGCGATGCCATTGATGTATATAAGAATTCACAAGGGAACTCACTTGGAAGTTGGTTGTTCAGCTTAAGCTATAAACTTAACAATGCCAAAGTACGCCTTTACATGGATCATTTCTTTGAAGATCATTCACAGCTTTTTTTCCAATACGGATGGAAAGACGGACTATACGGTACAGAAATCACACTTCCACAAAACAGAATAGTTGGGACATTGCTATATGAATACATGCGGACGGACTATCAGTCAGGCCCCATCTACCATGACGGAAACGCCACAATTCCGGATCAAATCAGTGCCATAGACAACTATTACAACCATACCATCTTTCCGGGCTGGCAACATTGGGGACAGGCAATAGGGAATCCGCTCTATACGTCTCCTTTATACAATGGTGACCACAGCATCAATTTCAGCAACAACCGCTTCAGGGCGCATCACTTTGGTGTTTCAGGCAATCCTTTCAATGAGTTGCATTATCGATTGCTTTATACCTATACGGAAAACCTCGGTAGCTACGACAGGCCTTTCGATGACAAGAAATATAACACTTCGTTTATGGCAGAACTAACCTATTCGCCCAAACGAATAGGCTTGCTTCATACTGAAGGCAACAGTCTGCGATGTGCTTTTGCTTTTGACAAGGGTAATCTGATAGGCAACAACACCGGCTTTCAAATAACACTCTGCTCACGTGGGCTTTTCCAATTATAATCTCCCATGAAAAAAGCAATACTCCTAATAAAGATTTTTATAGTAGCTTTATTGCCTGCTTTTCTTTCCGGTTGCGACAAGATGCCGGACAATGGCTCCTTAGACGGGATGTGGCAAATCATGAGTGTCGCCTACAACAGCAACTACTCAGAAGCTGACTCCACACAAGCTGAAGCCTATACTATTATAACTGACACAAAAAAATACAAGGCATATCTTTCCTTTCAATTAGATTTGGCGAAATTGCATTGGTTTGACATCTACATTGATTGCCCGAATACAAACATCGTGCTATGCCGTTTTGCACGCGGCAAGTCTGAGTTACGCTTTCACAAATTCTATTGGGATTGCGTTGATCATGACATTGAAATAACAGATGAAGAAGCAACTCGCCTTTCGCCTTTCGGTTTTCATCAAACGGACGAAACTTTCAAGGTGATACAACTTACGCACAAAAGCATGATACTGCAAAGCAGGTACGCACGCATAGTATTGCGCAAATTCTAAATGCCTACCTATATTATACCATTTAATATTTTAAAGACTATGAGAGTAATCATTCAAAACAATTACGACGCCCTGTCCAAATGGGCTGCCGAACATGTCATTGAACGTATCAACAAATTTGCTCCAACTTCCAAGCGTCCTTTCGTGTTAGGCCTTCCTACTGGTTCAACACCCATCGGAATGTACCGCAATCTCGTGCAGGCTCATAAAGAAGGGCGCGTCAGCTTCAAAAATGTCGTAACATTCAACATGGACGAATATGTCGGCCTTCCCGAAAGCCATCCGCAAAGCTACCATTACTTCATGTTCGACAATTTATTCAACCATATAGATTGCCCTAAGGAAAACATCCACATTCTTAATGGCAACGCTCCCGACTTAATGGCTGAATGCCAAAACTACGAGGAAATGATTCAACAAGCAGGAGGCATTCATCTGTTCATCGGAGGAATCGGCCCAGACGGTCATATAGCTTTCAACGAACCGGGGTCATCTTTTTCATCACGCACTCGCATCAAAACTCTTACAACAGATACCATCATAGCCAACTCGCGTTTCTTCGAAAACGACATCAACAAAGTGCCCAAAATGGCATTGACCGTAGGAGTGCAAACAATCATGTCTGCTGACGAAGTGATGATTCTTTGCAATGGACACCAAAAGGCACGAGCACTGCAAGCCGTTGTTGAAGGTGCAATTTCACAAATGTGGACTATCAGCAGTCTGCAACTACACGGCCACGGCATTATCGTTTGTGATGAACCTTCAACCGACGAATTAAAAGTCAGCACCTACAAATACTTCAAAGACATCGAAAAGGACTCCATTTATTAAGCCTTTAGAACCAATAAACTTTATTCTGAAGAGAAGCCTGCTATATCGGATATTGCAGGCTTCTCTTTTTGCATTGTAAAAACTATCGTTTCAATCTTCTCAAGTCAAGCAGAAACGAGAAATGCCGATTAATTATAAAAACCGTTACATAGCCCATCAAAAGCGAAATAAACATCACAAAAATTACTACTGCATACCCTAAATCAGGAATAGGCAAGCGATGAACTATCGCTGATACCATTGCAGGATATACACCGGAAAAGAAGTAAAATGTCAATGAGTTCCGCCCGATATAAGCCAACCACCCCATAGGCTTAAGACTTTTGCACAATGCTATGAGCAATGCGAAGCTACATAATATCCATACAAACCCCAAGACATCGAAATTCCGACCAATTTCCAAGCCGAGTAGCAGAACTTTATGGTCTGCATTACCAGACCACACAAAGATAGCTGCATAAATAAGGAATGCAACGGCAAGGCCATATTTCATTACTCTATTTATCGTGTCCTCATAGCAACGATACACGCCTCCGCACGACATTAAGAACGTACTCTCAAGTCCCTGCTGATAGTACCAGGGGAAATAATCCTCGGGGCAACTACTCGGATGAATGATACGCAGATACAAGCCCACGCCCAAACAAACAGCACTTATAGCTACATAAATCCACACCCGCTGCGTTTTCAATATAAACACTGCCGACAGCAATATCAACTGCGCAACTGCCAATGTAGCCGTAAACCAATAGCTGATGCCGCCTAATACATCCTTCGCATATTTCCCGATACTTAATTCATTGCCATGAAACACTTGCTTGGGAATATATATCAGCGTTGAAAACAGCAACATAGGAACAACTATCCGAAAGAATAAATTGCACAACGACCTCTTATATTCATTCTTTGTCAATAACGAAGAATCTACAAAAAGCCATTTCCCAAAAAGCAAATAACCACTCACAAAAAAGAATGCATTGACAAAAAAAGGCGATGCGAAATAAAAATTATCCTGTCCTCTCCATCCATAATAAACTTGTGAATGCAATAAATAGACGCAAGCCATACACAAAGCTTTCACTGCATCCACCCAAAATTTTCGTTCCATCAGACTTTTCTTATATGGTTAAACTGAACAATAATCCAAAGCACAACGCAATATTACGAAAATTCTTTGAAACAGAGTTCCTAATAAGTGCCAAATAAGCACTTCGCCTTAGCAAGATCCGGTATTTACACTCCGTTCCGGCACCATTTGTAGAACATTTTTGGTACTTTTGCAAGCATAGTACAAGTTACATCTACAAACAACAACGCCCGATGGAAAAGAAATACCAGGCATTCCTCCGAGGCACTCGCAAATTCATACCGTCCGACTGTATTTATACGGACGATTTGCATTGCTTGGCATGGGGAACCGACGCCGGTTTTTACCGCTACCTGCCCAAGATTGTTATACGCTCACGAAACGAAAAAGACATAGTAAACATACTCCGCCTGGCTTCACGTCTGAAAGTTCCAGTTACTTTCAGAGCTGCAGGAACCAGCCTTTCAGGACAAGCAATAACCGACTCCGTTTTGATTGTTGCAGGTAAGAATTGGGAAAAATACAGTATATCGCCAGATGCCTCCACCATTACCATGCAACCCGGCATCATTGGCAATCGCGTTAATCAGATTCTGGCTCCTTACGGAAAGATTTTCTCTCCCGATCCGGCCTCAAAAAATTCCGCCATGGTAGGCGGCATTGTCATGAACAACGCTTCGGGTATGAATTGTGGAACCCATGCCAACAGCGACCGCATACTCCGATCATTACGCTTGGTGCTTGCCGATGGAACTGTTCTCGATACCGGTGACGAAGACTCACGCCGCGAATTCCGACAGACCCACCCCGAATTTATTCGTCACATCGAGGACCTGCGCAACCGCATCTTGGAAAATGAGGAATTGCACAAACGCATTCTTTTCAAGTATTCCATCAAGAATGTAACAGGGTTGAATATTTACCCATTTGTTCTTTATCAAGACCCGTTCGACATCATTACCCACCTGATGGTCGGATCCGAAGGTACTTTGGGCTTTGCCAGCCAATTCACCATGGAAACCCGCCACTTGTTTCCGCATTCGGCTAGCGCGATGCTCTATTTCCAAGACATGCGCGAAGCCTGTGAAGCCGTTGTTGCTCTGAAAGATGCACCGGTCTATAGCAGCGAGTTCCTTGACAAGAAGTCACTGAACTCGGTCAACGACACCACCGGAAACAATTTGACAGCAATTCTAACTGAAACGAAAGCCGATACACCCGAACAGCTTCAGCAGAACATCAATGCCATCATGGACGTGCTCAAACGCTTCCGGCTCTACGTTCCGGCTCATTTCACTTCAGACCCTGAAGAATGTTCAAAATATTGGGCCATACGTTCAGGCATTTTCCCGTCGGTAGGCGGCACACGCCCGCTTGGAACAACCGTTATCATCGAAGACATTGCTTTCCACATCGAGGATCTGCCGCAAGCCACCATGGATCTATCCGAAATGCTCAAGCACCACGGCTATGAAGATTCGTGCATCTACGGACATGCCTTGAACGGCAACTATCATTTCATCATAGCACAATCGTTCGAAACCGAAGACGATGTAAAAAAATACCAAAATCTGATGCTTGAAATCGAACGGCTGGTTGTAGACAAGTACGACGGCTCGCTAAAAGCCGAACACGGCACCGGACGCAACATGACTCCCTTTGTCAAACACGAATGGGGCGAAGCTGCCTACAGCATCATGCGCGAAGTCAAGGATCTGTTTGATCCCGAAGGCATACTCAATCCCGGTGTCATCTTCAATGACGACCCCGAATGCTTCATTAAGAACTTCAAGCCGATGCCGCTTGTCAACGACCACGTCAACAAATGCATCGAATGCGGATTCTGCGAAGTAAACTGCATGAGCTGCGGCTTTACGCTGTCTTCGCGCCAACGTATTGTTGTGCAGCGCGAGATATCGCGTCTCCGTCATACGGGCGAGAATTCCAAACGCCTTGAACGGCTCGAAGAGCTTTTCAAATACTACGGCACCGAGACCTGTGCAGGAGACGGCCTGTGCAGTACTTCCTGTCCTATGAAAATCAACGTTGCCGACCTGATTCACGACCTGCGCGCCAAAAGTTGCCCACCCGGTTCGGTAGCATTCTTCGCCGGTCATTTTGCAGCAAACCATTTTGCCGGCATCAAATCCGGGCTGCGACCATTGCTATCGGCAGCCTCTGCAGCACAAGTTGTAATCGGTGACGACGGTGTGCGCCTTGTAGGCAAAACCCTTCACTCTTTCGGGCTTCCGCAATGGAATCCTTCGCTTCCAAAAGCTCACTACAAGGAGCCCAAAATATCCTGGCACTCGGCAAAAAAAGTCGTATACTTTCCGAGTTGCATCAACCAGACCATGGGAACATCCCGACACGACCCCGATCAACGCGACCTCGTTGACGAAGTCGTGGCATTTCTATCCAAAGCCGGCTGGGAAGTGATTTTTCCGGACAAGATGCAACAACTCTGCTGCGGCATGATTTGGGAAAGCAAAGGAATGCCGGCCATTGCCGACCGCAAGGCCGAAGAACTGGAGCGCAGCCTTTGGGAAGCATCCGAAGAAGGGCGCTACCCCATCGTTTGTGACCAAAGCCCGTGTCTCAAACGCATGAATGAAAGCATGAAGCGTATAAAACCCTTGGAACTGATTGCTTTCATTCACGATTACGTTGCCGACGACCTTCAGTTTATACCCACCGATGAACCTGTTGCCATCCATCTCACCTGCTCCACACGCCGTTTGGGACTTAGTCACAAAATGATCGACCTTGCCCGTAAATGTTCCACCCGCGTATTGGTGCCGGAAGAAGTGGGATGCTGCGGTTTTGCCGGCGACAAGGGCTTTATTCATCCCGAACTCAATGCCTACGGTCTGCGCAAGTTACGTCCACAAATCGAAGCCGCAGGAATCCGTCGCGGTTTCTCCAACAGCCGCACGTGCGAAATCGGATTGAGCGAACACTCAGGCATTCCTTATCAGTCTCTCGTCTATCTGATAGACGAATGCACCGTTCCCAAAGTGCATGAATAAGAAAACGGCCGGTCAAAGACCGGTCAGAGTCCTCCATCGACCACCCATATCCGCTGACTGTTGTCTGAGCGCAAGGCCAGATAAGAAGTCCGTTTTGCACCGTCAGGAAAAACTATGCGAAAGAATACATATACACCGGCATAATCGTCTTGCTTGCGGGGTTCCGAAAAACCCGAAACCTTGCATCCTTTGAATCGTTTGGCCAACTCCTCCATTTCCGGTTTGTCTGCGTCCAGCGTCTCCACCACCTTTTCAGGTTTTCCCTCAATAAGAGCATTCATCACGCGCCGGGCTGCATCCGTGGCCGTTTCCTTTTGTAAAAAGGCAAGCCGGTCTGTTTCCGAAACCGCCACACCGTCAGAGCTGCGCCATACAAACTCTCCAGTATCGGGCAAACGGCACAATAGGGTTTTGTCAATGTTCACATTATAGCTCATCTGCCCACTTTTCAGGACGAGGGTCTTTTTCCCACCAGCCTCTATCCACATACGCACTTGGCGCAACAGACCGTCAGACTTTGAAAAAACATTTTCAAGTTCATACCTATCCGTCTTTACCGGCCGGTTGTTCAACAAAGGCATCGGATTGTTTTCACTCCTACGCCCTACTGTCGTAATCGTATAGGTAGTATCCGTTTCGGTAAGGCTGGCACGGGCTGCATCCCCCTTCACCGCTTCCATCTGCATGTCAAGAAACCTGCAAGGATCAAGAAACACAGAAAAATCGCCCAATGTATTGGCAGTCGCCGGCAATTTCAGATACCGCACGCCCGGTATCCACTGGTACTGACATGTTCCGTCAAAAACAATGCAGCGCCCATCCTTCTTCCCGATGCGCCAGAAACGTTTTCCCGACTGGCTGATACATTGCAAGGATATGCAGACGAAATCGGCTTCAGGCCTGAGGATGAAAAAATTGTCCTGCGGGAATGTCCTGGCATACAGTTCAAAGCTGAAATTGCCCACATTGCGTACGCTTTCAGCAGCTCTGTCAAGAGTAAACTGCAAAGAGGGAACTGCTTCGGCAGGAGCAGAAAAGAAATGGCTCAGTCCGACACCGACACCGGCCAGAAACACAACAACGGCTGCCGCCACATTTGTCAACAGCCTCCTTAGCGCAACAGTCTTTGCCGGGCAATGTCGACCGGCAGATACACCCGGCTTATACTGAGGCTGTAACAGGCTGAAAGTATGTTTGAGACTTTCATACTCCAAACGGCATGAATCGCAAGAGGCTATGTGGGCTTCACATTCAGCCTTGAAAGCCACGTCAACGTCCACGTCAAACAAATCGACGATATGGTTCTTGAATTGTTCGCAAGTCATTGTCTTGAAAGAATTAAAGGGTTGCTTGAAAAGTTGAATCGGAATCCATCACCTTCCGCAGATTCCTGATTCCATAAAGAAAGCGCGACTTAACAGTCGGCAGTGAAACAGACAGCACTTCGGCTATCTCGGCAAAAGCAAGACCTGCATAAATGCGGAAACGCACCACATCAGCCTGTTCTTCAGGAATTAAAGAGAGCCAACGGTGAATACGGGCCACTTCATTCTCAATATCGTGAGAAAGTTCGTCAGCACAATCTGCGGCTTGGTCGAGACCAACCATAGCGGAAAGCCGCTGCTGCCTCAAACGGCTGATGCAAAAATGATGAATGCACCTATACAGATAGCCTTTCAGCGAGCGGAGCGGCTTTCCACCGGCACAGCTCTCCCGGCACAGCAGCTGCAATGACACTTCCTGCACAGCATCCTCGGCTTCGTCTTCATCTCCGAGAAAATAACAGGCATATTGCAGCAACTGCGACCGCTCCGTCCGAAGAAGCTCTGCCAGCTTTTCACCGTAATAGGATTTTGTAGTGTGGTCGCTTTTCATCTTTTTTCCAGCTTTTGTTTTTTGGAGAATTGCAATCACTTTAAAGACGCAAAAATCGGCAAAAAGATTTACCAAGCCAAATAAAAATGTGACATACCGCCCTTCAAAGAAAAGACAAAGGGAGCATATCGCAAACGGGAGGCTCAAAATTGGAAACGGTAGGGAGAGTTTTCAGGCTCTTTGGGAGAAAACCTGTCAAAAAGCTGTATCTTTGTGTTTCCATAACCCTGAGAGAATATATCTTCATGATTAACAACGACATCATACGAATCATAGCCGAACAGACAAGCTTACGCCCCGTTCAGATAGAGCACACAGTGGCACTGATTGAGGACGGAGCAACAGTTCCGTTCATCAGTCGCTACAGGAAAGAGGCGACCGGCAACCTTGACGAGGTGCAAATTGCTGCCGTAAAAGACCTTCTCGAATCGCAGAAAGCCTTGGAAGCGAGGAAACAGACCATTTTGGCAACTATAGAGAAGCAAGGAGCCTTGACAGCAGAACTGCGGCAACGCATAGCACAGACCTGGGATGCCACCGAGCTTGAAGACATCTACCTTCCCTACAAGCGCAAAAGAAAGACGCGGGCAACCGCAGCTAAAGAAAAGGGGCTTGAACCGTTGACCCATCAGTTGCTGAAACTACAGGCTGCCAACAATGTGGCAAGCATGGCACAGCCTTATGTAAAGGGAGAAGTGGCCTCAATAGATGATGCGCTTCAAGGAGCACGCGACATCATTGCCGAAATTGTGAGCGAAGACGAAAAAGCGCGCAACACTGTACGCAAGCAATTTCGCCGCTACGCCGTCATCAGCTCGCACATTATAAAAGGTAAAGAAGAGGAAGCAGCAAAATATCGCACCTATTTTGATTTCAAAGAGCGTCTCAACCGTTGCAGTTCGCACCGTCTACTGGCCATGAGGCGCGGAGAAGCAGAGGGCTACCTGAAAGTATCCATTCGCCCAGACGATAACGGTGAATGCGAAGAGCGATTGGAGCGGTTGTTTGTGCATGGACGAGGCGAAGCCGCACAACAAGTAGCCTTGGCAGTGGCCGATGCCTGCAAACGCCTGTTGCTGCCATCGATAGAAACCGAATTTGCCACCGAAAGCAAAAGACGCGCAGACGAAGAAGCCATACAGGTCTTCACATCCAACTTGCGTGAATTGCTGCTGGCGGCGCCACTGGGACAAAAGCGCATACTGGCCATCGACCCGGGTTTCCGCACCGGTTGCAAGGTGGTATGTCTTGACTCGGAAGGCAATCTGCTTCACAACGAGACCATCTATCCGCATCCGCCACATGCACAACGAAACTTAGCCACGCGTAAGCTCTGTTCACTCATTGAGCAATACAAAATAGAAGCCATAGCCATCGGCAACGGAACGGCCGGACGCGAGACAGAAGACCTGATACACAGCCTGCCTATTGCCAAAAGCATTGAAATCCATGCAGTCAATGAAGACGGTGCGTCTGTCTACTCTGCCTCACCGCTCGCAAGAAAAGAATTTCCGGAATACGATGTCACCGTGCGCGGAGCCGTATCGATAGGAAGGCGGCTGATGGATCCTCTGGCCGAATTGGTTAAAATCGAACCGCGTTCGATTGGAGTCGGTCAGTATCAGCACGACGTCAATCAAGGCGAATTGAAAAAATCGCTGGATGCGACTGTGGAACATTGTGTAAACACTGTAGGAGTAAACCTGAACACGGCAGGAGCGCCACTATTGCAATATGTTTCAGGATTAAGCCTGAAACTGGCGCAGAACATCGTAGATTATCGCGCAGCAAACGGGGCATTCGCATCACGGCAAGCATTGAAAGCCGTGGCGCGCATGGGTGAAAAGACTTTTGAACAATGCGCCGGCTTTCTGCGGATACCATCTTCCGAAAACCCTCTTGACAATACGGCCGTACACCCGGAAAGCTACTATATCGTAGAGAAAATGGCAAAAGACCTGAACGTAAGCATTGCCGAACTGATTGCCGACAAAACACTACGCAACAAAATCAAGCTGGAAAATTACGTAAACGAAAAAGTCGGGATGCCCACACTCCAAGATATCATGAAAGAATTGGACAAACCGGGCCGCGACATGCGCGGAAAAATCAAACCTTTTAGCTTTGACTCTTCTATACGCACCTTTGAAGACCTGCATGAAGGCATGATATTACCCGGCATAGTAACCAATGTTACAAAATTCGGCTGCTTCGTTGATATAGGCATCCATGAAGACGGGCTGGTTCACATATCCGAGCTGAGTGACACCTATGTGGCAGATCCTTCAGCCATTGTAAAAGTAAACCAACAAGTAAAAGTACGGATAAAAGAAATCGACGCCCAACGCCGGCGCATATCGCTCAGCATGAGAGGAACGGAATAGATCAAAAGCAACAGCATCTGTTACTTGCTTCACAAAAAGCAGATTTTCCCAAAAGACTAAGCGGAGAAATTTCCAAAACCGACAATCACGAGCTCTTAGCAAGATTGCAAAACAGACTGTAAACAAGGCTGTTATTGACGCTCAACAGAAAAAAAGGATTTTCATCCCCAATTTTTCGGTTTTATTTTTTGACAAGCAGATAAAAGGACGTACATTTGTAGAAGAAAACAATAATTGGCCAAATAATGGAAGAGAAAAAGACATTTACCTATGACGAAGCTTTTCAATCTTCCCTCAAATATTTTGATGGGGACGAACTGGCAGCCCGTGTCTGGGTGAACAAATATGCCCTGAAAGATTCATTCGGTAACATCTACGAACAAACTCCGGCTGACATGCACCGGAGACTTGCCGCTGAAATAGCACGCATAGAATCAAAATATAAAAATCCGTTGGGCCCAAGCCGGATATTCGAATTGCTCGACCATTTCAAGTACATCATTCCGGCAGGAAGCCCGATGACAGGAATCGGCAACAAATATCAGATAGCATCACTTTCCAACTGCTTCGTAATAGGACTGGACGGAGACTCCGACTCTTATGGCGCCATTATGAAAATAGACGAAGAACAAGTGCAACTGATGAAGCGCCG
>ERZ808252.560-NODE-560-length-34987-cov-4.889986_pt1 | contig 34987 bp, 35 predicted proteins | sample MGYA00521242_ERZ808252 | MGnify/ENA primary metagenome ERZ808252 (study PRJEB31516, sample SAMN03275581) | gut metagenome | biome: mammalia-associated habitat; material: feces | host: Papio cynocephalus | place: Kenya | collected 2012-08-07 ...
TTTAAATCTGTGGATAAGTTAAGTGAGATTGCAGGAAGAAATGCGGAAACTCAAGAATGTAATTCCCCCTTGATGTTCTCACAACATTCTGCTAAAATAATTTTTGCTTAAATGAATACGATAGGGCGCAGACACCACGCATTTTGCGGGGCTGTGCTACGGTTTGGACATCCATAATCCTAGTATATCAATCAGGAATGTGGATGTTTTTGATTGAAAGGAGATAGCGAATGCAAAATGAACTTTTTGAGGCGGCGCCTGTGCCGAAGGCTTATATGAAACTTGCGCTGCCGGTTGTGATGAGCATGATGGTTTCTCTCGTATATAATATGGTATTTACGATTTTGACCAGCGTATTTGCGCCGGCGGTCATAAAGATATTTATGAATCAATCCGATATTATAACGAATGGAGCGATGATGCTGCGGTTTCAGCAGCTGGGCATGTGCTGACGGCGGTGATCGCCGCGGGCATTATCCGAAAAGTGCTAGGAGGAATGAAAAATGAGATACAATACGATCATATTTGATCTGGATGGAACATTATTAAATACATTGGAGGATTTGTGTGACAGTGTCAATGTCATCATGGAGCGTTTTGGATGGAAGACACACAGTCTCGAAGATATCCGCCGGTTTGTTGGCAATGGGATTGGCAAACTGATGGAGCGCGCGACGCCGGATGGAAGAGAAAATCCGCAGTTTGAAGAGGCATTTGAAGCCTTTCGTGCGTATTATACGGATCACTGTCAGATCAAGACGAGAGCCTATGACGGTGTTGTGGATCTGATGAATGAATTAAAGGAAAATGGTGCGAAACTGGCAATTGTTTCCAATAAAAATGACGCGGCAGTGAAGGAATTAAATGAAATTTACTTTTCCGGCTGTGTCGGTGCGGCGATCGGTGAAGCAGAGGGGAGACAGAGAAAACCGGCACCGGATGAGGTTTACGCAGCGCTGGAAGAACTTGGATCGACGAAAGATGAGGCAGTTTACATTGGGGATTCCGAGGTGGATTATGCGACGGCTTGTGCCAGCGGACTTCCGTGTGTACTCGTGAGCTGGGGGTTCCGTGATAAAGAACTTTTGGAAAGTTTTGAGGCGGAGAAAGTTGTCGATAATGTAAAAGATTTACGCGAATTTCTCTTCAATTTTACAAAATAATGATTATGAATTTTACATTTACATCGTATGATGAAATCAGAGTGAAAAGAAAGATTTATCGATGTGAATGGAGGAATTCATTATGAGTGAGAAACAAAGAAAACCGTGGTATCTCAATAATCCCGAATTATTTATGACGATGTTATTATTAGGTTGCTTTCTGGTAGGCGGCAGTATTGCCTATACCGTAAGCAGCCTTTTTTGCACCCATGCAGCACAGGCGAAAGAACTGGCACTTACCGCTTCCTGCCTGATCACAGTAGCAGTCGGAGGTGTCGGCGGATATCTCTGGCTCATCAAAAAAAGTGAGGAATATTGATTACTTACTTTTTTCAAAGATTTTACATAAAAGTGATTTTACATTTTACAAAAGGCACGTAAGATGTGAGACATGATCACGGCAGAGGCCGGATCAGAAAAAATGAGACGAATATGCCGGCGAGAAGTCCGGGATAGAAATGGAGGAAAACAGATTATGAAGATGAAGAAAGTATTAGCGACAGTTTTGAGCGCAGTAATGATTGCAGGATGCCTGACAGGATGCGGCAGCAGTTCAGGAGATTCCGCAGGAACAAGTACAGGAGATAACGCAGGTTCAGGATTTGACAGCAGCAAAGCCATTACCGTTGTATCCAGAGAAGATGGATCCGGTACAAGAGGTGCATTTATCGAGTTGTTTGGTATCGAAGAAAAAGATGCGGACGGCAATAAAGTTGACAACACAACCGAAGATGCCAGCGTAACAAATAACACATCCGTTATGATGAGCACCGTAGCAGGAAATGAATATGCGATTGGTTACATTTCCCTCGGATCTTTGAATGATTCGGTAAAAGCAGTAAAGATCGACGGAAACGAAGCAACCGTTGACAATATTAAGAGCGGTACATACAAGATTTCCCGTCCGTTTAATATTGTAACAAAAGACGGTCTGAGCGAGGTGGCACAAGACTTTATCGACTATATCCTCAGTTCTGACGGACAGGATGTTATCGAGAAAAACGGTTATATCAAAAATTCCGATAATGGTGCGTATGCAGGAAGCAAGCCAAAAGGAAAAGTTGTTGTAGCAGGTTCTTCTTCCGTATCTCCGGTTATGGAAAAACTGAAAGAAGCTTATACAGCAGTGAACCCGGATGCAGAAATTGAGATTCAGACATCTGACTCAACTACAGGTGTAGAATCGGCGATCAGCGGCATTTGCGACATCGGTATGGCATCCCGTGAACTGAAAGACACAGAGACATCCCAGGGCGTAAAAGCGACAGCAATCGCACTTGACGGAATCGCAGTGGTAGTAAACAAAGCAAATACTGTAGATGACATTAGCACAGATACAGTAAAAGGTATTTATACCGGTGATATTACAAGCTGGGCAGACGTAAAATAATCTGCCCCGGAATGGAGAGTTAGTATGAAGCAGTGGAAAGAAAAAGGAATGGAAATCTTATTTTTGCTGGCAGCATGTGTGTCCATCTTAGCCGTAATTCTGATCTGTGTATTCCTGTTTGCAAACGGAATACCGGGAATGGCAAAAATTGGAGTTTTTAAGTTCCTTGCCGGGGAGAGATGGAAACCGGGCAATGATATTTACGGAATCCTTCCAATGATATTAGGAAGTATATATGTTACCGTGGGAGCGATCATCATCGGTGTACCGGTGGGAATCTTTACCGCCGTATTTATGGCAAAGTTTTGCCCGAAGAAGATATATCCATATCTGAAGCAGGCGATTGATCTGCTTGCCGGCATTCCATCTGTTGTTTATGGTTTCTTTGGCTTAGTCGTGATCGTACCGATGGTTCGCGAGTTGACAGACGCACTTCATGCCGTAGGAGATGGAACCGGTATTTTGACCGCATCGATTCTTCTGGGATTGATGATTCTTCCGACGATCATCGGAGTGTCCGAATCCGCGATCCGGGCAGTGCCGGAAAGTTATTATGAAGGCTCTCTGGCACTCGGAGCCGATCCGATACGAAGTGTATTTTTTGCCACGCTGCCGGCAGCAAAATCCGGTATTATGGCAGGTGTGATCCTCGGTATCGGGCGTGCGATCGGAGAGACGATGGCGGTTATCATGATTGCAGGAAACCAGCCGCGTATGCCGAAAGGAATTTTGCAGGGAGTCCGGACATTGACAACAAATATCGCGATTGAGATGGGATACGCACAGGATCTCCACCGGGAGGCGTTGATCGCGACCGGCGTGGTATTGTTTGTCTTTGTTTTAATCATAAACTTATTATTTTCAGTAATGAAACGGAGGAGTAAATGATGCAGAAAGCAGGAGAAAATATCAATATTCAATCCGCCTCGCAAAAATTGAAAAGCAGCATAAAGCATCCGGTTTCCTTCGTGTTCTTTGTGCTGATCGCAATTTCCGTATTATTTACGGTAGTGTCGCTGGGATTTTTGATCGGATATATCCTTATCAACGGAATCCCGAACCTGACACCACAATTATTTGCCTGGCATTATACGACCGAAAATGCGTCGATGCTGCCGGCACTGATTAACACGATATGGATGACGATACTTGCCCTTGTAATTGCAATTCCATTTGGAATCGGCGCGGCTATTTATATGGTAGAATACGCGAAAAAAGGCAATAAGATCGTAGAAGTGGTTCGTATTACGGCAGAGACATTGACCGGAATCCCATCCATCGTTTATGGATTGTTTGGTATGTTGTTTTTCGTGACAACGTGTAAGATGGGCTTGTCTTTGTTAGCAGGAGCATTGACATTATCGATCATGGTGCTGCCGGTCATTATGCGAACGACAGAAGAGGCGCTTTTGGCAGTGCCGGATTCCTTCCGTGAAGGAAGTTTTGGACTTGGGGCAGGAAAATTAAGAACCGTATTCCGCATCGTTCTTCCACCGGCGATACCGGGTATTTCTTCCGGAATCATCCTGGCGATGGGACGAATTGTAGGAGAGACCGCGGCGTTGATCTACACCGCAGGAACGGTGGCAGAAATGCCGAAAAATATATTTTCATCCACACGAACACTGGCGGTACATATGTATTCACTTTCCAGTGAGGGATTGTATATGGATCAAGCCTATGCTACAGCTGTAGTATTGCTTGTTATCGTAATGTTGATTAACTTAGGATCCACCTTTGTGGCGAAAAAAATAAATAAGTATTAGGAGAGAAGACAATGAATAAATTTGAAATTGATCATCTTGATCTATATTATCAGGATTTTCATGCATTAAAAGAAATCGCACTTGATATCCCAGAGCATGAAATTACCGCATTTATCGGGCCAAGTGGATGTGGAAAATCGACATTTTTGAAATGCTTAAACCGTATGAATGATCTGGTTGAGGGATGCCGTATTACCGGAAGTGTGAGACTGGATCAGGAAGATATTTATGGAAATATGGACATCAATATGCTGAGAAAGCGGGTGGGCATGGTATTTCAGAAACCAAACCCATTTCCGATGAGCGTATATGATAATATCGCGTATGGTCCGCGTACGCATGGAATCCGCAATAAAGCAAAACTGGATGAGATCGTGGAGACATCCCTTCGTCAGGCGGCAATCTGGGACGAACTCAAAGACCGCTTGAAAAAGAGTGCGCTGGGACTTTCCGGTGGACAGCAGCAGCGTCTCTGCATCGCGAGAGCACTTGCCGTAGATCCGGAAGTTATCCTGATGGACGAACCGACGTCGGCACTGGATCCGATCTCTACCTCAAAGATTGAAGATCTTGCCATTGAATTAAAGGATAAATACACGATCGTCATGGTAACGCATAACATGCAGCAGGCAACCCGTATTTCGGACCGCACCGTATTTTTCCTTTTAGGAGAGATCATAGAAAGCGGAAAGACAGAGCAGCTCTTTTCCATGCCAAAAGACCAAAGAACAGAAGATTATATCACAGGGAGGTTTGGATGATATGAGAAATCGATTTGACCGACAGTTAGAGACGTTAAACGATGAAATGATCGAGATGGGAAGTTTGATCTGCCGTGCGATTGAGATGGCGGTAGATGCGCTTTTAAACAAAAATCTGAAGACGGCGAAAGAGACGATTGCCTTCGATCTTGAGATCGATCACAAAGAACGTGACATTGAAAGCATCTGTATGAAGCTTCTGCTCCAGCAGCAGCCGGTAGCGCGCGATCTCCGTCTGATCAGCTCGGCACTTAAAATGATCACAGATATGGAAAGAATTGGGGATCAGGCAGCCGACATCGCCGAGATCACAGTATCCATGGCAGAAGTAGGTGGAACGATCGACCTTGCTCCGATTCAGGAAATGTCAGCGATCACGATGCAGATGGTAGAAAAGAGCATCGGCGCATTTGTCAACAAAGACGATGAATTGGCAACGAAAGTCATCTACATGGATGATCAGGTAGACGACTGTTTCGACAGCATTAAGACGCAGATTATCAATCTCATTAACCAAAATACTGAAATTGGCGAGAAAGCAGCAGATATCCTGATGATCGCCAAATATCTTGAGAGGATCGGAGATCATGCAACGAATATTGCAGACTGGGTGGTATATTCGATCCGCGGAAAGCATGAAAAAGGAAATGAGTAGGTTCTGTATAATTACAAAAGCATAGATACAAAAAGCGGCGGCCAGATATCCCCTAAAACGTCTGACCGCTGCTTTTTTCCCGTTTGTCACAAATTTTTCCCGCTTATCACAAAACTCTTTTTTGGCGCCACAAAGTATGTTATACTAAAGGGCAAACAAAAGAAATGCAGAGGAGAATATGAACATGAAAATCAGTTTAAATCAGAAAGTGCTGGTAATGCTTCTGAGTTTCTGTCTGCTGATCCCGGCTGTCTGTCATGCAGAAGAGACGCGGTACCATACTTCCGGTATTTATACGTATTATGTGCTGGATGAACAGAAAAAAGAAATTTCAATCTGTGCGGTTTCTTCCACAGAAAGGAAAATAGTCATTCCGTCCGAACTTGATGGTTACCGGGTGCGCCGGATCGGATATCCGGAAGGAGATCATTATGAAGCGGCAAAAAAGATTGGTGGGGGGATTGACCAATATCTGGAAGAAATTGTAATCCCGGATACCGTGCAGAGAATACAGGCACTTTCCTTTTATGAATGTAAGCAGTTGTCGGGGGTAACCCTGCCGGAAAATATTACATTGGGATATGCGTGCTTTTCCGGGTGTGACAGTTGGAAAGATATTGTACTGCCACACAATACCTCCTGCGAAGACAGTGCGCTTCCGGGGAGTGCAAATACGCTGCAGATCAGCAATTCAATCTTCGGAGAGGGCGTGATCCATGGAAAGGTTAATCGGATCACATTGTCAGCAAAGCAGAGTACCGTGTTTGATATGGGCGTATCCTGGGTGTCTGCCAAGGTAAAAGAGCTGGTTTCTCCGAAGCAGGTTACGAAGCTGCTGTTTAACGGTGCAGATGGCGAAAATGTCGTCGAAAAACTGTATGTAAATGGCAGGGCGACGAAAGTGGAGGCCAATGAATCCCATGGAAACGCAGTTTTGGGAAAAGTCACATTAGGTGAGATCTTTACCGTGAAAAAGGCGAAAGCAATTACCTTTGCCAAAAAACAAAAAGTTACCTATCATGTAAAAGAAGCGGATAAAGTGAAAAAGATTGTCTGCAAAAAGAAAGGGAATGCATATCGTTATACCTGGAATAAAACCAAGACGACGGTTTACACCTGTAAATTTGACAAAAAATGGAAGAAGTCTGTGGGAGAAGTGCCGACAGTCTACAACGTGTATGGAAAGAAGACGAAAAAGGGAGCATACAAGTTTCTTGCTGCAACCAAGGCGAAAAAATTCACTACAGCGTGTAAATATGTGAAGGTTATGCCGGCGGAAGAATGGTGATTTGCATTTTTCTCATAAATATGTTATAATATAAAAGCGTACGGTCGCATTTTTAAGTGGCTTGTACGCTTTTACACGTCTTAGGATGGCGAAAGAACAAAAGAAAGTAAAAGGAGGCGCAGATTATGGACAATAAATCAATGATGCAGTTAGACGGGGACTTAGATACACAATTTGATGATCTTGTAAATTATTGTATGTTATCCGGTAAGATCAGTCAGCATTTATATGAAGAATACGACGTCAAACGTGGACTTCGTGATTCCAATGGAAAAGGGGTATTGACCGGACTGACCGAGATCGCGGATGTCGTTTCATATCAATACGATGAGGACGGCAATAAAGTTCCGGGGCCGGGAAAACTTTATTATCAGGGATATGATGTGGAAGATCTTGTAAAAAGTTACCAGAACAAACGATATGCATTTGAAGAGACGACCTATCTGCTTCTCTTTGGAGAGCTGCCGACACCGGAGCAGTTTGAGAGTTTTAAAAATATATTATCGAGTCTCCGGGAATTGTCTGCTCATTTTGTTCGTGATGTCATCATGAAAGCGCCGAGTGAAAACCTGATGAATGCACTGCAGAAAAGTGTGCTGACCTTGTATTCGTACGATGAAAGCCCGGATGATATTTCCGTGCCGAATGTACTGCGCCAGTCGTTGCAGCTGATCAGTAAGCTGCCGGTTATTTCCGTATATGCGTATCATTCCTATCGTCATTTCAAATTTGACGATACCCTTGTGATCCGCACGCCCGACAAGTCGATGTCTACGGCAGAAAATATCCTGCAGATGATCCGTCCGGACGGAAAATTTACGCCGTTAGAAGCGAAAGTTCTCGATGTGGCACTCGTGCTTCATGCCGAGCACGGCGGCGGTAATAACTCGACCTTTACGAACCACGTAGTAACATCTTCCGGAACCGATACGTATTCGGCCATCTCCGCGTCGATCGGTTCATTGAAGGGGCCTCGCCACGGAGGAGCCAATCTGAAAGTGCTGCAGATGTTTGACGACATCAAAGAACATTGCCCGGATTGGAAAGATAAGGCAGCGATCACCGAGTATCTGTCAAAGATTCTTGACAAAAAAGCATTTGACGGCAGCGGCCTGATCTACGGAATGGGACATGCGGTATATACCGAATCCGATCCGCGTGAGGTCGTACTGAAAAAGTATGCGAAAAAACTTTCCGATGTCAAAGGACTTCGCGATGAGTTTAAATTATATGAGACAGTGGAAAAGGTGGCAGCCAGACTTTTGATGAAGAAACGCCATCTTTACAAACCGGTCTGTGCCAATGTTGACTTTTACAGTGGATTTGTATATACTATGCTTGGAATTCCGAGAGAATTGTTTACACCGATTTTTGCCATTTCACGTATTTCCGGCTGGTGTGCGCATCGCTTGGAAGAACGTGTCAACGATGGAAAGATCATTCGTCCTGCGTATAAATTTGTCGGAAAGCACAAAGAATATCAGGATATGGAAGAAAGGAACTAACAGACGATGAAACAGAAAATCTTATTTTTTGACATTGATGGAACCCTGATTGACGAAGAAACGGATGTTGTGCCGGAGAGTGCGAAAAAAGCACTGGCGGCGGCAAAAGAGAAAGGACATCTGCTTTTTATCTGCTCCGGGCGATGTCGGGCGATCATTCCGCAAAATGTCGTGGATCTGGGATTTGATGGATTGATCGGGGGCTGTGGAACCTATATTGAGATGGAAGGCAAAGAAGTGTATCATCATACACTGCCGGTGGAACTGCAAAAAGAGATCATAAAAGATCTGGAAAAATATCATATTGACGGCGTGCTGGAAGGAAAAGACTGTTCGGCGTTCCGCCACGATTACTGGATGCCGAAAGTGGTTTCGATATTTACAGAAAATGGAAGTTTTACCGCGCGCACACAATGTTACTGGGACGAAGAATTTTCGTTTGATAAGATGGCATTGTGGTTTGATGAATCGTCGGATATGGCGGCTTTCCGCAAAAAATATGAGACGCAGTTTGATTTTATCGAACGCGATCCGACGTTTTACGAGGTGATCCCGAAAGGAATTTCAAAGGCAACGGGGATCGAAAAAGTGTGTGAAATGCTTTTGATCGATAAAAAAGACACGATCGGTTTTGGCGACAGTGCCAATGACGTTTCGATGCTTGGCTGTGTGGAGACATCCGTAGCGATGGGAAGCGGCAATCCGATCCTGTTTGATAAGGTAACGCTTGTTACAGACGGTGTGATGGAAGATGGAATCGCTCATGCGATTGAAAAACTTGGGTTATTAGAGTAACCCCAAAATAGTTACGATAAAAAACGATGAGGAAAAGATACGATGAATAAAAGAATTTTTGCATGGTCTGGGGTGATGGTGCTATTAGCAGCTATATTTGTATGGGGAATGACAACGAATCATCCGAAAGCAGCCGGAGAAAATTCTGGAGAAACGGTATCGGCTGTGAGTGATGCCGGAGTGAGTGGAAGCGCAGTAAGCGGCGCCGGAGTAAGTGGAGGTGCAGTGAGCGGTTCCGGAGTAAGTGGAGGCGCAGTAAGCGGTTCCGGAGTGAGCGGAGGTGCGGTGACCGGTACAACGATTACGGCAACACCTGCGCCGGATGTGAATCTTGAAAACTCAAAATATGTCAAAGTAAAACAGGGAGACATCGTCGGAGTGCGGGGGAAAAATGCATTCCGCTATATGGGAATCCCGTACGGCACGGCAAAGCGCTGGAGTGCACCGGTAGAGGCCGCATCCTGGCAGGGGATAAAAAAATGTATCAATGCCAGAAAGGCAAAAGGTGACAATGCGTTATTTTTAAATGTATACCGGCCGAAAAAACTTACGCAGGCAGTTCCGGTCATGGTATTTTTACACGGAGGCGGAAATGTAGGCGGAACCCCGAATTTAAACTTTTCTACATTTGTAGACGAAACGGACGTGATTGTCGTTTCCATCGAATTTCGCCAGGGAGCTTTTGGCTGGCTTCAGTCAGAGGGACTGCAAACCGGAAATAAGTATACCGATAGCGGAAATTTTGCGATGCTGGATATCAAACTGGCGCTGGAATGGGTGCGCGACAATATCGGATCCTTTGGCGGGGATGCCGGAAATGTGACACTTTCCGGGTTTTCCGCAGGGGCAAGAGACAGTCTTAATGCGATGATTTCTCCGATTATGAGCGGCTTATTTCATAAAGTGATCAGTTTCAGCGGTGGCATGACAACATGCAGTAAGCGAGAGGGAAGAAAATGGACCGATGAAAAATTGGCGAAAATTCTGGTGCGCCGCGGACGTTTTTCCAAGAAGAAACGGGCACTCCGCTATGTAAAACGGATGTCTGCGGCAAAGAAGAAAAAACTTTTGTACTCGCTCAGCGATAAGGAGATAAAGAAAATGGCGGGAAGTTCCGGACTTCGTCTGACGAATTTTCCACAATGCTTCCGCGACGGGACGGTCATTCCGAAAGACGGCTTTGACTGCCTGGAGTATGGGGGATATGAGCGCGTTCCGATGATCATTGCGTCGAACCGCTCCGAATTTGCCAATATATCGTATAAAACAATGCAGCGTATCCTGACAAAGCGGCCGGATACATTCCGCAACCGCAGACAGTTTTACCGACTGTTAAAAATTGCCAAAACGTATGGAAGTGAGCTGCAAAGTTCCTTCTATCTGGAGAAACTGGCGGCGAAGATTTCCATCGATCCGTATCATTCAGACATATATACATACCGCTTCCAATGGGGAGAATCGGCGAGTGTAACGTCTGAAAATTATGCCAGATACGTTGGCGCGATCCACGGGATGGATCTGGACTTTTTGCTGAACCGTTATAAACGCGGTGAGAAAGATACGAGTGATTCCATTTATAATAAGAAAAATAAACAGGGAAGAGAAGAACTATCACAGGCAATGCGTGGGTATATGAAACGATTTTTATATACCGGAAATCCGAACACGACCGAAGCGGATGCGGTACAGCAGCCGGTTTGGAAAAAGTGGAGCCGGCAGAAACACGCACAACGGATTATGACATTTTCGGCGACCTGTACGAGAGCACAGGTGAAAATGACAGATCAATATATCGATCGGGCAAAAGTAAAACGCCAGATGCGGAGAAGATTATCAAAATGGGCATACAAATTTTTGAAAAACCGTATATTGAACAATAGATTCTTCGCATAAGGCAGTCACATCGGCACAGACGTGTCAGACAGGAGGCAGATTATGAAACTGGAACAGATTCTTGCAGAGGTAAACTACGAAGTGCTTCAAGGTTCACTCGACAAAGAGGTGGCAGACATCGCTTATGATTCGCGGAAAGTGAAAAAAGATGTGATGTTTGTTGCGATTGAAGGTACGGTTGTAGATGGACACAAATTTATCGATGGTGCCATCGCGCAGGGAGCGGGCGTTGTCGTTGTAGAAAAACGTGTGGAAGTGGCCGACCCGGATGTCACCGTGGTATTGGTAAAAAATGGAAGAGAAGCATTGAGCTTGATGTCTGCGGCTTATTTCGGCTATCCGGCGAAGAAAATGATCACCATTGGAATTACCGGAACAAAGGGAAAATCAACAACCGAAAATATGATTCGTGATATCATCGAAAAATCCGGTAAGACGGTCGGTATCATCGGAACGATCGGCGCATTTATGAATGGAAAAACGGTGGTGACGGAAAATACCACACCGGAATCCTACGAACTCCAGAAATTATTTGCGATGATGGTTGAAAACGGCTGTGAATATATGGCGATGGAGGTTTCTTCGCAGGGGATCAAGATGGACCGTGTCGCCGGGATTGAATTTGATTACGGTGTATTTACCAATATTTCCCCGGATCACATCGGACCGGGCGAGCACAAGGATTTTGCGGAATATCTTTCCTGCAAAGCAAAACTGTTTGAACATTGCAAAGTGGGAATCATCAACAAAGATGATCCACATTACGAGGATATTGTTAAAAATGCAACCTGTAAAATTCTTACATTTGGTGTCGAAAAAGACGCCGACGTAAAGGGAAGCGATATTGAACATGTGACACAGGGCGGCGACCTGTCCATGAAATTCCATGCCACAGGGCTTTTGGAAGGCGATGTCGTAGTCGGACTTCCGGGACGTTTTAATATTTACAATGCACTGTGCGCTGCCTGCACCGGAGTGGCATTGGAGATGCCAAAAGAAGTTATCCTGCATGCGCTGGAGCACGTCAAAGTGCGCGGCCGTGTAGAGGCCATGCCGGTATCCGACGAATTTTCCGTATTGATCGATTTTGCCCACAACGGGGTAAGCTCGGAAAGTGTGCTTTCTACACTTAGAGAATACAAGCCAAACCGTATCATCGCTGTATTTGGCTGTGGTGGAAACCGAAGCAAAGTACGCCGTTACGAGATGGGAGAAGTCATCGGAAAGATGTCAGAACTCGCCGTCATCACAAGTGACAACCCACGCCGCGAAGACGTGATGGATATTATCGAAGATATCAAAGTGGGAATGGCAAAAAGCGATGGAAATTATGTTGTGATCCCGGATCGGGAAGAGGCGGTGGCATATGCGCTTGAACATGCGGAAAAAGGAGATATGATCGTGCTTCTCGGAAAAGGCCACGAGGAGTATCAGGAGATCAACGGCGTGAAGCATCATTACAGTGAACGCGAAGCAATTGTCCACGGAATGAAAAAAATATATGGAAAAGACTTTACATATCTGTTATAATAGACGATAATAGGTATAGAAGGAACGATGTATGAAAGCGAAAGGAGTCGATCATTATGAATGTTAGTATGAATTCAATGATAGCAAATACATTATTTGGTTCGAAGTCAAGCATTTCCAGCGGCAGTTTTTTGTCTGCTTCCAATTTTGGAGATCTCAGTCTGATGCGGAACGGTGTCTACACCAAGATGCTCAAATCGTATTATGCAAAACAGACATCTTCGACAGATAAGACGAGCAGTTCCAGTAAAACGAACAGTTCATCCGAAGATTATCTGAATACGATCAATGATAAACTCAGCAAGCTGAAGACTACGACAAGCGATGAAGCATTGTCAAGCATCAAAAGCGGAGCAGATCAGATGAAAAAAGCAGCGGATGCGGTGACTGCGATCGATTATGATAAGGCATCCGGAGATGCGGTTTACAGCAAAGTGAAAGATCTGGTAAATACTTACAATTCACTTGTAAAACAGACCGGAAAGAGCGATCTTGTGAGCATTTCACAGAGCCGCACCTGGATGCTAAATGATACAAAAGCACATGAAGCACAGTGGAATAAGATCGGTATTACGATCGGAGACGATCAGACCCTTACCATTGATGAAAAGAAGTTCAAGGAAGCTTCCACAAGCGATATCAAGAACTTTCTCAGCGGAGCGTCGGGATACGCTTCCCGCTTATCAACGAAAGCAAACGGATTTTACCAGCTGGCAGCCAACCAGCTCACATTAAACTCCGGATCTTCGTTGTACAATAAGTATGGGTTATTAGGGTAAATTATCTTTTTAGAGGACAACATTCATTTTCATGAAGAGTTATGAGCACAGGCATGAATAATGCTTGTGCTCTTTGCGGTAAATATGGAGGAAATAACGTGTATCATTTTTTTGTGCCACTTGAGCAGATCGGGGAAGGACATGCACAGATCACCGGGGACGATGTGAACCATATCGCCAATGTACTGCGCATGAAAGAGGGCGAAAAACTTGTCATATCGGCAGGACGCGGCGTAGATTATCTCTGTGCCATCGAATCCTTTCAGCCGGAGAGCATCGAGCTTGTGATTGAAGAAGAACGGCCGGTACAGACGGAACTGCCGGCGAAACTGGTATTATTTCAGGCGCTTCCCAAAGCGGACAAGATGGAATGGATCATACAAAAAGCGGTAGAACTCGGAGCGTATGAGATCGTGCCGGTGCGGACAAAGCGCGCAGTGGTAAAATTGGATGAAAAAAAGGCGGCAAAAAAAGTGAGCCGCTGGCAGGCGATTGCAGAGGCGGCGGCAAAGCAGAGCGGAAGGGGAATTATCCCGGAAGTACACGAAGTGGTAGATTTTGGAAAAGCCCTGGAAATGGCAAAAGAATTGGAAAAAAATGTAATTCCGTATGAACTGTTTGATGATATGGAAGCGACAAAAAAGGTGTTAGAGAACATTACGGAAGCTGCGGAGATCGGCATATTTATCGGACCGGAAGGCGGCTTTGAACGTGGAGAAGTCGAACGCGCGATGCAGCAGGGAATTGAGCCGATTTCTCTTGGAAAGCGGATTTTACGAACCGAGACAGCAGGACTGGCATTGTTGTCGGTGATGATGTTTCGCATGGAAGAAAATAAGTGAGGAAATAGAAAATGGAAGCATATTTAGATAATGCGGCTACGACGAAAGCATTTCCGGAAGTGGCAGAGTTAGTGGCTAAAGTGATGTGTGAGGATTACGGAAATCCCTCTTCCCTGCACGGAAAAGGCGTGGAGGCAGAAAAATATATCCGCGAAGCGGCAGATGCGATTGCGGCGACCTTGAAGTGCAAACGAAAAAATATTATATTTACGTCCGGCGGCACGGAAAGCAACAATCAGGCATTGATCGGATGTGCGCTTGCCAATAAACGGCGCGGCAAACATATTATTACGACTTGTTTTGAACACGCGGCAGTGTATGAACCGTGTCTGTATCTGGAGCAGCAGTTTGGCTTCGAAGTCACTTACCTTCCGGTGGATGCGATGGGACATGTCTCGCCGGAGGATCTGAAGGCGGCACTTCGCCCGGATACGATCCTCGTTTCGACGATGATGGTAAACAATGAAATCGGTTCCGTTCTCGACATTGAGGGAATCGGAAAGACGATAAAAGAATACGATCCTGCCATCCTTTTTCATGTGGATGCGATCCAGGCATACGGGAAAATGAAGATTGCGCCGGCAAAGTTAAAAATTGATCTTCTTTCGGTCAGCGGACACAAAATCCACGGGCCAAAAGGAACCGGATTTTTATATGTGGCAGATGGCGTAAAAATGCATCCGATCATTCATGGGGGCGGCCAGCAGAACGGACGGCGTTCCGGAACCCAGAATGTACCGGGAATCGCCGGACTGGGACTGGCGGCAAAGAGGATGTACGAAGATCATCCTGCCAAAGTGGCAAAGATGTATGAAGTGAAACAGCATCTGATCCAAAAACTGGAAGAAATTGACAAAGTAACGATCCATGCGGTCACACCGGAATTACAGGAGTGTGCGCCCCATGTTGTCAGTGCAAGTTTTGAAGGAGTTGGAAGTGAGGTGCTGCTTCATGCACTGGAAGACCGCGGTGTCTATGTGTCGTCGGGTTCGGCCTGCTCTTCCAATCATCCGGGCATCAGTTCGACGCTGCAGGCGATCGGCGTGCCGGACAAGCTGTTGGAATCGACGATACGATTTAGTTTTTCGGTTTATACTACAATTGAAGAATTAGATTATGCAGTGGAACAATTAAAAGAACTATTGCCGGTGTTACGGCGTTATGTTAGAAGATAAGAAAAGAGGTAATCATGGTAAAAGCATTTTTGATCAAATATTCCGAGATCGGAATTAAAGGAAAAAACCGTTACATTTTTGAGGATGCCCTGCGCGACCGCGTGATAGAAAAACTGGCACGCTGCGAAGGCGAATTTTTAGTGGAAAAAGAAAACGGACGGATCTATGTGGAAGCAAAAAGCGAGTTTGATTTTGACGAAGTGATCGAGAATTTAACCAAATGTTTTGGTATCGCGCATATCTGCCCGGTTGTTCTCGTGGAAGATAAGACGTTTGACACGGTCTGCAAAGAACTTCTGGAACACATGAAGGAGGAACTCGGAGACAAGCCGTTTACATTTAAAGTCTTTGCCAAAAGAAGTGACAAGAGCTATGCAATGACAAGTCCGGAGATCTGCCGTGCGGCGGGAGAATATATCCTTGACCACATGCCAAATGCGTCGGTGGATGTACATCATCCGGAAGTTTCGGTCAACGTAGAGATCCGCCACCGCGCTTACGTGTATGTGAGCAGCATCAAAGGGCCGGGCGGAATGCCGGTCGGAACGAGCGGTAAATCCATGCTTCTCCTTTCCGGCGGAATCGACAGTCCGGTAGCCGGTTATATGATGGCAAAACGTGGAGTCAAGATCGAAGCCGTATATTTTCATGCGCCGCCATACACAAGTGAGCGCGCAAAGCAGAAAGTCATCGATCTGGCAAAACTGGTAAGTGAGTATGCAGGCGAGATCACCCTTCATATCGTAAACTTTACCGACATTCAGATGTATATTTATGACAAATGTCCGCACGATGAATTGACGATCATTATGCGCCGTTATATGATGAAGATTGCAGAATATATCGGAAAAGAGACGGGATGTCTGTCGCTGATCACCGGCGAGAGTGTAGGTCAGGTGGCAAGCCAGACGATGCAGAGCCTGGTGGCAACCAATGCGGTCTGTACGATGCCGGTATTCCGTCCGGTCATTGCCTTTGACAAGCAGGATATCATTGATATTGCAGAAAAGATCAATACGTTTGAGACGTCGATCCTGCCATACGAAGACTGCTGTACTACATTTGTAGCAAAGCACCCGGTCACCAAGCCGGAGCTGGAACGCATCGAAAAATCCGAGACGCATCTTTCCGAAAAAATTGATGAAATGTTTGAGACAGCGGTGTCAACACGCGAGATCATAAAGGTTTCCCCGGATTCGGAGGAATAAAGAAAAAGAAAAGGGTGGGAGATTTTAAAAGATGGAAATAAAAAGGCAAGAAAAAAGGACTGTATCTTAGGATAAGATTCACAGTCCCCACATTGTACTTTTTGTTCCCCATAGACAGTCTCGGCGAATTACCGAGACGATGTAACCTGATGTCGGATTAGACGATAAATGGCTGTAATTTCTCCAAGATCGCATCTACGTCATTTTCGCTATGGATGTTCAAGTCGATTGGCTTAGACAAGTCCAGACTGAAAATACCCATAATGGATTTAGCGTCGATTACGTATCTTCCGGAAACCAAGTCAAATTCAGCATCAAACTTTGTTACTTCGTTTACAAATGCCTTTACTTTGTCAATGGAGTTTAAAGAAATTTTTACTGTTTTCATAATTTGTTCCTCCTTTTTGAATTTTTTCTGAAAAGGAATTTCTTCCTTCATGTATTATAGTATTATGCCGCGCAAATTATGTCAATAGAAAAAATGAACCACAAGTATAGAAAATTATTCAAAAAATTGTGCAAAATGTAGAATGGAGGAAAACAACGACGATGAAAGTGGCGTTTTTGACCCTGGGATGTAAAGTGAATTTTTATGAGACAGAAAAAATGGAGGCGGATTTTGAGAAAAATCATGTAAAGGTCGTTCCGTTTAAGGAAAAAGCGGACGTCTATATTGTGAATACCTGCACCGTTACCAATATTGCAGACCGCAAATCCCGCCAGATGCTTCACCGCGCCAGACGTCTGAATCCGGAAAGTATCGTCGTTGCGACAGGATGTTATGCTGAAAGCGGCAAGGCGCAGCTGGAAGACGACGACACGATCGATGTGGTATTTGCCAACCGGGACAAAGCCTCTATCGCTTTGCAGGTTCTGGATTATGTAAAAGAACACCGCCCGGCATGGAAACTGGAAAAAACTGGAAATAACGATACGGAAGAGCCGGAGAATGGCATTCACGAGGGCAATCCGGTCGAAGAACGCACGAGAAAGTACATCAAGATTCAGGATGGCTGCAACCAGTTCTGCACGTACTGCCTGATCCCGTATGTGCGTGGCGGCGGAGAATTGAAAAGCCGCGGGGAAGACGAGGTCATCGAAGAAGTCCGCCGATATGCCGCGCAGGGGTTTAAAGAAGTAGTGCTTACCGGGATTCATTTGTCCTCCTATGGCGTAGACCGTTCTCCGTACAAACAGTTTGTGGAGCTGAAAGGCCAGCCGCTGGTGGAACTGATGAAAAAAATCGATAAGATTGACGGAATCGAGCGAATCCGCCTTGGTTCGCTGGAACCGCGCATCATCTGCGACGAATTTTTGAATGAATTGAGAAAAATAACCAAATTTTGCCCACATTTTCATTTATCCTTACAGAGTGGATGTGATACTACGTTAAAACGGATGAACCGGCATTATACAGCTGTAGAATATTTGGAGAAATGTGAGCAGATCCGTAGATTTTATGAACATCCGGCGATCACAACCGACGTCATTGTGGGATTTCCGGGTGAAACGATCGAAGATTTTGAGACGACGAGAGCGTTTGTAAAAAAGGCGAAACTGGCAGATATCCATGTATTTCCGTACAGCGAGCGGACGGGTACGAGGGCGGCAAAGATGGAAGATCAGGTGGCTGCGCAGGAAAAACACCGCCGCAGCGAGATCCTGATCGCAGATGTCGAAGAACTGAACCGGGAGTACCGTCAGTATTTCATCGGAAAAGAAGTAACCGTGCTTTTTGAGGAAATCCAGCAGATTGACGGAAAATCCTATCTGACCGGGCACAACGAGCGTTATGTGCGGTTTGGCGTACCGGCAGATCAAACGGAATATGAAGAAAACCAGATGGCAGCGTTTGTAGCGCAGAAAGAAAATATTTTGTGAGACGGAAATTCACACAAATATGAAAAAAGGTATTGCGATTTTTCCGTAAGTATATTAAAATAAAAGTAATGTTTTGATGAGTACGGTCGTAAAAATATCGGGAGTCTGAAAGGAGTAAGAAGAGAGAATGCAGCAAGAGAATGGCAACACACAATTATTTAAAGTAGACTTGGAAAAAGATTATGATGTACGTGAGATCATCGCTTCTGTATACGAGGCATTGACAGAAAAAGGATACAATCCGGTAAACCAGATCGTTGGGTATCTGATGAGCGGAGATCCGACTTATATTACGAGTCATAAAGGAGCGCGCAGTCTGATCATGCGTGCAGAGCGGGACGAGATCATCGAACTGTTTTTGGAAGATTATATCGAGAATAATTTAAGGAAATAAGTATATTGAGAATTATGGGGCTTGACTATGGGTCTGTGACTGTAGGAGTTGCCGTCAGCGACGGACTTCTGCTTACGGCGCAGCCCGTAGAAGTGATAAAGAGAAAAAGTGAGACAAAACTGCGTCAGACGCTGGCTCGCATTGAGGCGCTGATTGCAGAATATGAAGTGGAGAAAATCGTGCTTGGCTTGCCGAAAAATATGAACAATACGTCGGGCGAGCGCGTTCAGAAAACAGAGGAATTCAAGGAAAAACTGGAAAAGAGAACCGGTTTGGAAGTGATCTTTTGGGATGAAAGGTTGTCGACCGTATCTGCGATGGAAGTGCTGAAAGAGGGCAATGTACGCCGCGAAAACCGCAAACAATTCGTAGATAAGATTGCTGCAACGTTTATCCTGCAGGGATATCTGGATTCTTTACAAAAGTAAACAAGGAGGAAACCATGGCAAACGATGGTACAATTATGCTCACCGCTGAGGATGGCAGTGAGGATGCTTTTTTTGTGTGGGAAAAAGCGGATATCGCCGGAAGACAATATCTGCTCGTATCCAATGTGGATCCGTCACAGGAGGAAAGTGAAGAAGCAGAGGACGAAGAGATTTCATTGATCTTACGCGCAGCAGAGGAAGAAAATGACAGCGTACTGTATGATATTGTAGAAGACGAGGAAGAACTGCGTATTATATCAAAATATTTTGAAGAGTTATTAGAAGATGTAGAATTATCATAAAGAGAACAGAGAGGTGTAATTTTGAGTAAAAAAGTAAAGACAGGAAATGAGAGAGTACGTATCGTACCTTTGGGTGGTTTGGAACAGATCGGTATGAATATTACGGCTTTTGAGACAGAGGAAAGTATTATTGTAGTGGACTGCGGACTGGCATTCCCGGAAGACGATATGTTAGGAGTCGATCTGGTTATCCCGGATATTACGTATCTGCAGGACAACAGAGACAAAGTAAAAGGATTTGTCATCACACATGGACACGAGGATCATATCGGAGCACTGCCATATGTTCTGAAAGAGTTAAATGTTCCGATCTATGCGACAAACCTTACAATGGCGATCATTGAAAATAAATTAAAAGAACACAACTTGATGGGTGTGACGAGAAGAAAAGTAGTATCGTATGGACAGTATATCAATCTGGGAGATTTCCGCATTGAATTTATCCGTACCAACCACAGTATTGCGGATTCTGCCGCCCTTGCCATCTATACACCGGCAGGTGTAATTGTTCACACCGGAGACTTTAAAGTAGATTATACACCGGTATATGGCGACAGCATTGACCTTGCCCGCTTTGGTGAACTTGGCAAAAAAGGTGTGCTTGCCCTGATGGCAGACAGTACCAACGTATTAAAACCGGGCTTTACGATGTCCGAGAGAACCGTTGGAAAGACATTTGACACAATTTTTGATGAAAATGAAAAGAGCCGTATTATCGTGGCTACGTTTGCTTCAAACGTAGACCGTGTCCAGCAGATCATCAATTCGGCGAGAAAGCACGGACGTAAAGTGATCGTTGAGGGACGAAGTATGGTAAATATTATCAATACGGCAGTAGAACTTGGTTATATACAGGCACCGGACAATATTATCATCAGTATTGAAGAGATGAAAAATTATTCCGACGACCAGATCGTACTCGTAACGACCGGAAGCCAGGGAGAAGCGATGGCAGCGCTGTCACGTATCGCGGCTTCGATCCACCGTAAAGTTACGATCAAACCGGGAGATACGGTTATCTTTAGTTCCAATCCGATCCCAGGCAACGAAAAGAGTGTATCCAAGGTAATCAATGAATTGTCCATGAAGGGCGCAAAAGTCATTTTCCAGGATGCGCACGTATCCGGACATGCATGCCAGGAAGAATTGAAATTGATCTATTCGCTGGTACGTCCGAAATTTGCCATTCCGGTTCATGGAGAATACCGTCATCTCTTACGCCACGGAGAACTGGCACAGGAGATGGGCATTCCAAAAGAAAACGTTGTCATCATGAAATCCGGAAATGTGCTGGAATTAAAAGAAGACAGTGCAAAGATCGTCGGCGAAGTGCAGGCACAGGGAATCATGGTAGACGGACTTGGTGTCGGCGACGTCGGAAATATCGTGCTTCGCGACCGCCAGCATTTGTCAGAAAACGGACTGCTTGTCGTCGTATTGACGATGGAACATGGTTCCGGACAGGTTCTTGCCGGACCGGATATCGTTTCGCGTGGATTCGTCTATGTGCGTGAGGCAGAAAATCTGATGGACGAGTGTCTGGAAATTGTAAACATAGCGCTGGAGCGTCTGTTTGACCGTGGAATTACCGATTGGGGCAAGATCAAATCCGAGATCAAAGACTCCCTTAATGACTTCCTTTGGAAGAAGACGAAGAGAAATCCGATGATCCTTCCGATCATTATGGAAGTGTAAAAATTGGAAATGTTTTCCTTTTAAGGAAAGAAGATAGACAGTGGCAGAAAGGAGGTGCGGCAGTATGACAGAGAAGTCGGAACGAAGAGGAACGACCGCATTATTTTTAATCCGGGGAATCCTTATCTTTGTACTGAACCTTGTTTTGTACAGTATTGTCTTGTTTTTGGCAGTCAATGCCTGCCGCGGCACCTATTCATTTGCCAATGAAGTATTTGGTGACGTGATCGCAGAGGCACCGCCCGGCCATGACAAAAGTTTTGAGGTGGCAGAGTCGGACGACCTCTTTACCGTAGCCAAAAATCTCGAATCCGAAGGACTTGTGGCAAATGCCTATTCCTTCTATATACGTCTGAAACTGTCAATGGGAAAAAAGAGCATTGTTCAGGCGAAAACGTATACATTAAATACGAGTATGACCTATGATGAGATTTTAGATGAGATCGTAAAGGAAGTAAAATAATGGATGAACAGAGAGTAGAAGTGTATTTTGATTCACTTCGGCCGGATTATCCGGAGTATTTAAATGCGTTGGAAAAAGAGGCACTTCGTACAGAGGTGCCTATTATTCGTCGTGCCACACGCGATGTCCTGCGGTATCTCTTAAAGACGAGAAAGCCCGCGAGAGTGCTTGAAGTGGGGACGGCGATCGGGTATTCGGCTCTGTTTATGCGGTATTGTCTGCCCGAGACGTCGAAGATCACGACGATAGAAAAAGTGGAAATGCGCCTTGTCGAGGCAAGGAAAAATCTGGAAAAATTTGACAAGACCGGTCAGATTGAGCTGCTCGAAGGGGATGCCGTCGAGGTATTACAGCAGTTATGCGGTGAGGGAAACACGTATGATTTTATTTTTATGGATGCCGCCAAAGGGCAGTATCTCAATTTTCTTCCGAATGTAATCACACTGCTTGAACCGGGCGGCGTATTGATCTCGGACAATGTGCTGCATGACCGGGATGTACTGGAATCCCGCTATGCCGTCACGCGGCGCGACCGCACGATCCATGCGAGAATGCGGGAATATTTATATACGTTGATGCATCATGACAAACTGGAAACCATCTGCCTGTCCGAAGGAGACGGCATGACGATCAGTACAAGAATGGAGGACGATGAAAATGAGAAGTAAACCGGAAGTTCTGGCACCGGCCAACAGTCTGGAAGTGCTTAAGACAGCTGTAGAATACGGAGCTGACGCTGTTTATATCGGTGGAGAAATGTACGGCCTGCGCGCCAAAGCAAAAAACTTTTCCGCGGAAGATATGAAAAAAGGAATTGCCTATGCTCACGAGCGCGGAAAAAAAGTGTATGTCACTGCCAACATTACCGCCCATAATCGTGATCTGGAAGGGGTACGTGCTTATTTTCACGAATTAAAAGAGATCCGTCCCGATGCGCTGATCATTTCCGATCCCGGTGTGTTTACGATCGCGAAGGAAGTGTGTCCGGAGATCGATATTCATATCAGCACGCAGAGCAACAATGTAAATTATATGACATTCCGCTTCTGGAAAGAGCAGGGAGCAACCCGTGTCGTGACAGCCAGAGAACTGTCACTGGAAGAAATTGGGGATATCCGGAAAAATATCCCGGAGGATTTTGAGATTGAAACGTTTGTGCATGGAGCGATGTGCATCTCGTATTCGGGAAGATGCCTTCTCAGCCATTATTTTACAGGAAGAGACGCAAATCTCGGAGCCTGTACGCACCCATGCCGCTGGAAATATTATATTATGGAAGAAAAACGACCGGGAGAATTTCTGCCGGTAGAGGAAAACGAGCGCGGAACCTATATATTTAACTCCAAAGATCTGTGCATGATCGAACATATTCCGGAGCTGGTAAAGGCAGGGATTGACAGTTTTAAGATCGAAGGACGTATGAAGACGGCGCTTTATGTGGCGGTCGTTTCACGGACGTACCGGCAGGCGATTGACGATTATTTCGAGGATCCGCAAAAATATATCGACAACATTCCGTATTATAAAAAAGAGATCGCAAAATGTACGTACCGTCAGTTTACGACAGGATTTTTCTTTGGGCCGACGACGCATGACAGCCAGATCTATGACAATAATACGTATGTGAAAGGGTATGAGTATCTCGGTACGATCCACGAAAGTCTGGAAGACGGCAGAGGTGTCTTTGAACAGAAAAATAAATTCTGCGTCGGTGACGAAGTGGAGATTATGAAACCGAATGGCGAAAACATTGTGACAAAAGTGCTTGCGATGCAGGATGAAAAGGGCGAAAAGGTAGACAGCTGCCCACATCCGGGACAGCGGATCACATTGCAGGCCGAATGTGCATTGCAGGAATATGACATTATCCGAAAGGAAAAAGAGGTGAGCGGCGATGAGTGTGAAGGCGGAAGTGCTTGCCATTCTTGAGGCAAACAGAGAAGAGCACATTTCCGGGGAAGAACTGGCAGCCAGACTGCAGGTTTCGCGGACTTCCATCTGGAAGGCGATCAAGGCTCTCCGCGAGGAAGGCTACGAGATTGAGGCGGCAAACAACCGCGGATACTGTCTACCACAGACGAATGACCTGTTAAATGAAGAGGGAATTTCCTTATACTTAAACGAACGGGCGGCCGGTTATCCGCTGGAAGTATATAAAATACTGGATTCTACAAACACAGAATGCAAGCGCCGGGTGATCGACGGGGCGCCGCATGGTCTGACCATTCTTGCTGAAGAACAGACCGGTGGAAAAGGCCGTATGGGGCGTAATTTTTACTCCCCTGCGAAGACCGGAATTTATATGAGTATCCTTGTGCATCCGTCGTTTCAGGGAAACGATGCCATGCTGCTCACGACGGCAGCTTCGGTTGCGGTCTGCCGCGGGATCAAAGAAGTGCTTCACAAGGAAACCCAGATCAAATGGGTCAATGACATTTATCTTGACGGCAGAAAGATCTGCGGGATCTTGACCGAAGCCATTTCGAATTTTGAGATGGGAAAGATTGATTCGGCGATTGTCGGAATCGGCATCAATTATCGTACCGAGAATTTTCCGGAAGAAATTCGGGACCGTGCCGGTTCATTGGAAAAAAATGGAGAACACATTCCGAGAAACCAGCTGGTGGCGGCGATTCTGAATGCATTCTGGGAAATCTATGATACGCTGGGATCACGGGAATTTATCAAAGAATACCGGCAGAGATCGATGGTGATCGGACAGCAGGTGCGGCTTCAGGAAAACGGCGAATGGAAAGAAGCGACGGCACTTGATATCGACGACAACGGCGGTCTGGTCGTACGGATGGAAGAAGCCGATGGAACGACGAGCGAGAGAGTGCTTCAGACCGGAGAAATTACATTACGATTAAAAACGGGATTGCTGTGACAGCAATCCCATCTTTCTTAGAAAGGTATTAAAAAATTATGAAAAAACTTCTATATCATAAGGGAATTACCCCATGATAACAGTAACATCAACAGCCTTTTTGGCTGCATTGTAAGGGATGACCGTTGTGTCCGGATAAGAAACGCCGTCTACGATCAATTCCTTTACTCCTTTTTCTACATTATTTGGATTTTCTACTTTAATCTGGTAGGTAACATCGCGGAACTTACGTGTAATATTAAATCCACCAAAATCTGCCGGTACACAAGGGTTGATCGAAAGACCGTTTAAGGTAGGCTGTACACCGAGGATGTATTGGGATACATTCATAAATGTCCAGGCAGCTGTTCCGGTCAGCCAGCTGTTCTTAGCTTCACCAAAGAATTTGGCATCTTTTCCGGCAATCATCTGGGAATATACATAAGGTTCCGTACGATGGATCTCGCTGATATCCTCTAAGTAGGCAGGACATGTCTTCTGATAGATCTCAAAAGCACGGGTGCCTCGGCCAATCTGCGTCTCTGCGGCAGAGATCCAAGGGTTGTTGTGACAGAAAATACCGGCATTTTCTTTGTATCCCGGCGGATACGAAGAAATCTCGCCAAGATTCAGATAATATTTGGTATAAGCCGGCTGTAAAAGGACGATACCGTATTTGGTATCCAGTTTTTCTTTTACGGAATCCAGCGCTTTTTCTGCCATGCCGTTTTCCACACCGACACCGGCAAGAACACAGAATCCCTGTGGCTCGATGTAGATCTGGCCTTCTTCGCATTCTTTCGAACCAACCTTTTCTCCTGCAGCATCGTAAGCACGGATGAACCAGTCGCCATCCCAGCCGTCTTTCTCGATCGCAGCGGTCATATCGGCAATTTCTTTCTTTGCGCGGTCAGCTTCGTCGTTTTTGCCAAGAGCCTCGCAGAGGTCAGCATATTCTTTTCCGTATTTGACAAACATACCGGCGATAAATACCGATTCTGCTACCGGACCATCGCTCGGACCAAAGGTCTGGAACGATTCGCCGGGTTCTTTCGAGAAGCAGTTTAAGTTCAGACAGTCATTCCAGTCGGCACGTCCGATCAGTGGAAGATTGTGCGGGCCTTTGTGGTTTACAATATAATCAAACGAACGGGTCAAATGTTCGAATAATGTCGTAGCAACGGACATATCATTGTCATAAGGAACCATTTCATCCAAAATGCTGTAGTCTCCGGTCTCGCGGATATAAGCAGAAGTTCCGGCGATGAGCCACAAAGGGTCATCGTTGAAACCGCTTCCGATATCGCTGTTTCCTTTTTTTGTCAGCGGCTGGTACTGATGATATGCGCTTCCGTCCTGGAACTGCGTCGAAGCGATGTCGATGATACGCTCTCTTGCGCGGTCCGGGATCAGATGTACGAAACCGAGAAGATCCTGGCAGGAATCACGGAATCCCATACCACGTCCGATACCGGATTCATAATAAGAAGCAGAACGGGACATGTTAAACGTAACCATACATTGATACTGGTTCCAGATATTAACCATGCGGTTCAGTTTTTCGTCCTGAGACTGTACGGTGTATTTGGAAAGAAGATCTTCCCACGTCTCATTCAGATGTTTCAGTGCGTCTGCCACCTGGGCATCCGTCTGGTATTTGCTGAGCAGTGCTTTCGCAGGTGCTTTGTTGATCACATTCGGTGCTTCAAATTTTTCTTCCACCGGATTCTCACAGTATCCGAGAACGAAGATCAGAGATCTGCTTTCGCCCGGAGCCAGTGTGATATTGATCTGGTGGGAACCGATCGGATACCATCCGCTTGCAATTGAATTTGTCGCTTTTCCGTCTTCAACGGCTTTCGGATTGGTAACGCCGCGGTAAGCACCGAGGAAATCGTCACGGCTGGTATCAAAGCCATCAATGTCTGTGTTGACCGAATAAACGGCGTAATGATTCCGGCGTTCGCGGTATTCTGTCTTATGATAGATCGTCGAACCGATCACTTCTACTTCTCCGATATTTAAGTTACGCTGGAAGTTTGTCATATCATCCATCGCATTCCAGAGACAGAACTCCAGATAGGAGAACAGGGTAAACGTTTTCGTTTCCTTGCTGTTATTTGTCAAAACCAGCTGATTGATCTCGCACGGATCCGAAACAGGAACGAAAGCAAGAAGAGATGCTTTCAGACCATTTTTTGCGGATGTAATTTTGGTATATCCCATACCGTGGCGGCATTCATACGAATCCAGGTCGGTCTTTACCGGCTGCCATCCCGGATTCCATACACAATCCCCTTCTTTAATATAGAAATACCGTCCTCCCTCGTCGTTCGGGATATTATTGTAACGGTATCTTGTGAGGCGGAGAAGTTTAGCATCTTTATAGAAACTATAGCCGCCGCATGTGTTGGATATCAAAGAGAAAAAGTCTTTGCTTCCCAGATAGTTGATCCATGGAAGAGGAGTTCTGGGAGTTGTGATAACATATTCTTTGTTTTGATCATCAAAAAAACCAAATTTCATAGGAAACCTCCTTCAGTTTTGTAAAATCTTAATGAAAAATTCTACGAAAACGATTTCGTGATAAGTACATTATATCGGATATTTGAAAGAAATGCAAGAACTGTTTTTGTAACTTTTCAACAAAAAAATAAAAAAAGTTATTGACTATTTGTGAAATGTGTGATAATCTTAAACTACGAAAACGATTAAGGAAGATGTGAGGGATGGCAATGGTATCGATGAAAGATATCTCATCCAAATGTCATGTTTCCATAGCAACGGTAAGTAAGGCATTAAATAATCGGGGAGACATTAGTGATGAGACCAAGGAAAAGATTTGCCGGGTAGCAAAAGAACTTGGATATTTGCCTAACTCCTCCGCAAGAGCATTGAAAACGAATCGTACTTATAATATCGGAGTGCTTTTCGTAGACAAAGCAAATTGTGGCTTGACACATTCCTATTTTTCCCACGTACTGGACAGTTTCCGGCGGGGGGCAGAAGAGGAAGGGTATGACATTACATTTATAAGTCAACACGCTGGTAAAAACAAATTATCGTATTACGAACATAGCAAGTACCGAGGCGTTGACGGAGTGGTGATTGCCTGTGTGGATTTTGAGGATGAGGCGATTTTGGAACTGGTAAATGGTGAAATACCTGTTGTGACGATTGATTATTCATTCCATAATAAAAGCAGTATCTTATCCGATAATGTGACAGGAATGGAAGAAATCGTTCAGTATGTTGTCGATATGGGACATCGGGACATCGCTTACATACACGGTGCCGAATCCGGTGTAACAGAACATCGACTTCGAAGTTTTTACCGGACCATGAAAGAATTACAGGTTCCGGTAAGAGAAGAATGGGTGCGCGAGGGTGTGTATCATGATCCCGAAAGTGCAGCCAGGATAACAAATGAATTATTAACGCTAAGTAACAGACCGACGTGTATCATTTATCCAGATGATTTTTCTTGTGTTGGTGGGCTTAATGAAATCGAGAGCCGTGGATTATCCGTGCCGGATGACATTTCGGTAGTCGGATATGACGGGCAGAGAATCTCGGAGGTGATCGAACCAAGATTAACCACCTACAAGCAGAATACAGAGGATCTCGGGAGGTTAGCGGCACGAAAGTTAGTAGAAGCCATTGAAGAACCGAAAACTTCACTGACAGAACGGCTGGTCGTGCAGGGCGAGTTGATACGGGGACGATCTGTGAAGAGGCTTTAGTAATTATACAGAAACCATTCACAAACAAAAATTAAGGATTAGGAGGAATAATTTTTATGAGGAAAAAATGGTTAGCTTTAGCTCTTTCATTAACAATGGTAGCAGGATGTCTGACAGGATGCGGTGGATCCGATTCTTCAACATCTAACACAAGTAACAGCGGCGGAAGCAGCAGTGATACTGCAAAAGTTGAAACACTTGCTGATGGCGGCGGAAAAGTATTGAACATTTATGTTTGGAATGATGAATTTAGTTCACGTTTCGAAAAATACTATCCAGACTATGACAAGAGTACAAAATCAATCGGAGACGTAAAAGTAAACTTCATTCAGAATGCAAATGAAGGAAACAACTATCAGGACAAACTGGATGCAGCATTGAAAGCTCAGGACTCTGCAAGCGCAGATGACAAAGTAGATATGTTCCTTTGTGAGATGGACTATGTTAACAAGTACACAAATACAGACAAAGCTGTAGATGTAAAAGCACTTGGATTGACAGACGATGACATGTCACAGATGTATGACTATACAAAACAGGCTGCAACAGGAGCTGACGGAGTTCTCCGTGGTGTATCATGGCAGGGCTGCCCGGGTGGATTCGTTTACAGACGTTCTTATGCAAAACAGATCTTCGGAACAGATGATCCGGCAAAGATTCAGGAGCAGTTGAGCGACTGGGATAAATTCGATGCAGCAGCAGCTACTGTAAAAGAAAAATCCGATGGCAAGATCACAATGCTTTCCGGTTTTGATGATGCACTCCGTGTATTCTCTAACAACGTAAGCCAGAAATTTGTAAGTGATGACAAAGCTCTTCAGTTGGATTCCAGCATTGAAAACTGGATTGACAAGACAAAAGAGTACACAGATAACGGATACAACAAGAAAACATCCTTGTGGGCGAAAGACTGGACCGCAGGAATGGGCAAAGATGGTAACGTATTTGGTTACTTCATGCCGGCTTGGGGCATTAACTTCTCCATGGCAGAAGGTTCCGGAGCTAAGAAAAACGACGACGGAACATTTGAAGCAGGCGGAAGTTATGGCGACTGGGCAGTATGTACAGGACCACAGTCCTTCAACTGGGGCGGTTCCTTCATCTGTGGTGCTGCAGGCACAGACAACGCAGCACTTGTAAAAGACATCATGCAGAAACTTTGCTGTGATCAGGACATCATGTACAACATCAGCAAAGATACTCAGGACTTTGTAAACAACAAAGCAGCGAACGAGAAACTTAAGAGCGACGGCGTAACATCTGATTTCCTTGGTGGACAGTCACTCGTAGAGACACTTTCCGCAGCAGCTGACAAGATCGACTGCAGCAACGTATCTCCTTACGATCAGGGTTGCATCGAGAACTTGATGACAGCTATGAAAGACTACTACAATGGCAAATGCTCTAAAGACGAAGCAATTGCAAACTGGAAGAAACTTGTTACAAAACAGTACCCGGCTTTGAAAGCAGAGTAATATTAAAGTAACTGATAAAATGATGAGTGGGGCAGGAAAGTGCCTGCCCCGCTTTTTCTTTACAAAAAAGCAGGTGGAAAGGGGGATTTTAAGATGAAATACCAACGCCCTCATAAATTGAAATATGGAAAATGGGGTCTCATTTTCATATTGCCATTCTTTGTTGCTTATGGCATCTTCAATTTATATCCGTTGATTATGACGTTTTATAACAGCTTTTTCTCAAAGTATGAGGATTTGTTTGACACCGTAGTACAATTTGTAGGATTTGATAATTATGTAAAAGTGTTTACAGAAGGACAGATTCTGAAGTATTTCGGTAATACATTTTTACTGTGGTTACTCGGATTTATCCCACAGATTTTGATTTCGTTATTATTTGCTTCCTGGTTTACAGATTTGAGACTTAAATTAAAGGGAACAGGAGCAGTAAAAGTTATTTTGTATCTGCCAAATATGTTGATGGCATCATCCGTAGCCGTATTGTTTGCAACGTTGTTTGCAGTAACCGGTCCGGTAAACCAGATATTTGGTACAGCATTTAATTTCCTGGAAGATGAGTGGAGTATCCGCCTCTTGATCGCGTTTATCAACTTTATCATGTGGACAGGAAATACGACAATTCTTTTGATGGCAGGTATCATGGGAATTGACCCGGCACTGTATGAAGCTTCTTCGATTGATGGAGCCAGTGCAGGACAGCAGTTTAAGAAAATTACGCTTCCAATGTTGAAGCCGATCATGTTATATGTAATGGTAACTTCTATGATCGGTGGTCTGCAGATGTTCGATATTCCAAACCTTTTGGTGAAAAACGGTGGACCGAACGAGGTTGCAAAGACCGTTGTTATGGACATCAGTAATGGAATCAGCGGTTCCGCAGACGTCGGATTTGCTGCGACAGAGTCCGTTGTATTGTTCTTTGTAGCAGGTATCATCGGTATCTTCTTATTTAAACTGATGGAAAGTGATGACGACAAAGAAGCGAGAGCAAATAAAAAAGCACAGAAAAAAGCATTGAAAAATGCGAAGAAGGGAGCGTGACGATATGGCAGCAGTTCATGATGATATTGCCGGAGGTGCAGAATTGACAGCACAGGAAAAACGCGGACATCGTATCTTGATTTTCCGTCGTATCGTTGCTTACGTTGTGCTGATCTTAGTTTGTATCATAGCACTTTTCCCGTTTGTTACTCTTTTGATCAACCTGACAAAAGACCATGCAACATTGACAAGTACATTTAACCTGATTCCGGGTTCTAACTTTTTGACAAACTTGAAAAACGCACTGAATGACCCCAATAAACCGGTTATCCAGGCGATGGGAAACAGTTTTATCGTAGCAGCTATTACCTGTATAGGAAGTGTATATATCGCAGCTCTTACGGCATATGGTTTGTATGCGTATGATTTCCGTTTGAAAAAAGCAGCGTTTATCGCCATCATGTTCGTCCTGATGGTACCTACCCAGGTATCTGCACTTGGATACGTAGACCTTGTAAAATCCGTAGGAATGTACAATCATCTTCTTCCATTGATCTTCCCTACCCTCGCGGCACCGGGTGTATTCTTCTTTATCAAGCAGTATATGGAGAGTTCCCTGCCGATGGAGATCGTAGAAGCCGGTCGAATCGATGGTGGACACGAATTTTACATCTTTAACTTTGTGGCAATGCCGATCTTGAAACCGGCAATGGCAGTACAGTTGATCTTCCAGTTTGTAGCATCCTGGAACAACTACTTCCTTCCACAGCTGTTGATGGATACCAACAGCAAAAATGCAACACTTCCACTTGTTATCGCCGGCCTCAACGCCGAGGCAAATGGTAACTTTGACTTAGGTAAGGTATATATGGTACTTGGTATCGCGATCATTCCGTTGATCATCGTATACCTCTGCTTATCAAAGTTCATCATCCGTGGTGTAGCACTTGGATCTGTAAAAGGTTAATTCGCGAATTCTTTGGTAAATATATAACAAAATATGTTGTGAATGGAGCCGCTCTGTAGTTGTTAAGCAGAGTGGCTCTTTTCACGTTTTTTTCGTTTCCGCATACATTAATAATAGGAGAGTTTTGCAAAATGTGAGGCGAAAAGATATGAAACGTTTGTTGTATGCTGTTGGGGTAGTTGTTCTCTTGACATTGATCGTGTGGCAGTGGAAAGAAAATAGTTCTACAAAAGTAGAAAACGTAGCGGTGACGGGGCCGCAGCCGGCAGAGAAAGTTGCTTACGTGACATTTGACGACGGACCCAGCGAGATTACACCGGATATCCTCGATACATTGAAAAAATATGATGCGAAAGCGACTTTTTTTCTGATCGGCGAAGAGATCACAAAAGAACGGGAGGAGATTGTAAAGCGTGAAATCAAAGAGGGGCATAGTGTCGGAGTACATACCTATTGTCATAAAAAAGATGAGATGTACTGTAATAAAGAATATTTCTGGAGTGATTTTGAAAAATGCAAGGCAAGGATTGAGGAAGTGACCGAAAAGCCTGTTTGCCTGCACCGCTTTCCGTGGGGGAGCAACAACGGTTATGTGTGTCCGATCGTGGATGATCTGATGGAGGAACTGCAAAAGCAGAAGATCACGAGCTATGACTGGAATGTATCGGGCGAAGATTCGGTCGCGGTGGGAGTTCCGATGGCAAGCATCTATCAGAACGTAAAAAAAGACCTGGAAAAATATGACAATCCGATTATTCTGCTTCACGATTCGAATACGATGAAAAATACGGCGGCTGTACTGCCGGAAATCCTGCAGCTCATCAAGGAAAAAGGGTATCGTTTTGACACGTTAGCGAACCGCGAAGGGTATGTGTTTCCCAAAAGCTGGCGGTAAGAATTTGGTAACAAAATGGTTAGACAGATTAAATAAATATAAAATTGAGAATTTTTCTTTACAACCGAAAAAATATTTTGTATACTGTTACAGCAATTTAGAAATATAAGGAGGCACACACATGAAAGATATGACGAAGGGATCCCCGATCCGCTTAATCTTAGGCTTTGCCATTCCGCTTTTTTTCGGAATGCTGTTTCAGCAGTTTTACAATTTGGTTGATATGATCATCGTTGGACGATTTTTAGGCGCATCGGCTCTCGCGGCAGTGGGTGCCACCGGTTCGATAAATTTTATGATCATCGGTTTCTGCATGGGGGTATGCAATGGCTTTGCAATCCCGGTTGCGCAGAAATTCGGAGCAAAAGATGAAAAACAGCTGCGGTATTATGTGGCAAACAGCGTCTGGCTGTCGATCATTTTTGCCGTTGTAATGACGGTCACGGTCAGCCTGCTCTGCCGCAATATTTTGGTATGGATGGATACCCCGGCTGATATTTTTGACGCATCTTACGCTTATATTATTGTTATTTTCATCGGAATCCCGGTTACGTATCTTTATAACCTGCTTTCCGGTATTATGCGTTCTCTCGGCGACAGCAAGAGTCCGCTTATCTTTTTGGTGATTTCGTCCGTGTTAAATATCGCGTTTGACGTCATCGCCATCGCCGGGCTGCACCTTGGTGTTGCCGGTGCTGCGGGCGCGACCGTGCTGGCACAGGCAATCTCCGGCGTATGCTGTCTGGTCTATCTGATCAAGAAGTTTCCGATCCTCCGCGTGCATGGCGAGGAATGGAGATGGCGCGGGCGCTTTGTGGCGAGACTTTGCAGCATGGGAATCCCGATGGGACTCCAGTATTCGATCACCGCGATCGGAAGCGTGATCTTGCAGACAGCGGTCAATGGTCTGGGTTCGGTCGTTGTCGCATCCATGACTGCCGGTGGAAAGCTGAGCATGTTTTTTTGCTGTCCATTTGATGCCTTTGGCTCGACGATGGCAACGTATGCCGGACAAAATCTCGGCGCCGGGAAACTGGACCGTGTCACCAAAGGAATGGTGCAGTGCAGTTTTGTGGCAGCCGGTTACAGCGTCGTGGCAGCCATTGTCATGATCTTATTTGGAAAGAGCTTTGCCCTGCTTTTTGTGGATTCTACAGAAGTAGAAATAATAAGAAATGTGGCAAAACTTTTGGTTATCAATAGTTTGTTCTTCATCCCGCTGGCACTTGTCAATATTATCCGTTTTGCCATCCAGGGACTTGGTTTTGGAAAACTTGCCATCTTCGCCGGCGTGGCAGAGATGGTCGGACGAAGCATCGTCGGTTTTGGCTTTGTGGCACGCTTTGGATTCATCGCAGCCTGTCTTGCCAGCCCGATCGCCTGGATCCTCGCGGATGTATTTCTGATTCCTGCCTACGCTTACTGTATCCGCAGATTAAGACCGATGATTCAGGAAAAAAAGGGGTAAAAAGCAGGGATAGATTTTAGTTGATGGGTAGTTGATGATTAGAGTGTATGTGACTCAAATGAATGTCGAAAACAACGAAAATAGGCATAATATACAAATTATATTTTGTTGATAATTTACATGAAAAAAACAGCTTGGAATAACACTTTGTTACTCCAGGCTGTTTTTTTCAGTATTTTTCAGGGGCGTGTCTGCCGCGCGGATAAGGTTTTTTATAATCTGTAAGGTTAGCAAGATAATCTAAACTTGTCTCATAATATACCGCAAGGCGAATCAACTGCTCCAAAGGAATGCTTCTGCTGTCTGTTTCGTAGTGAGAGTAGGTTCGTTGACTTATATGTAAATAATCGGCAATATCTGCCTGCTTTAAATCATGATCTTCCCGCAAATCGCGGAGACGCTGTAATTTCATCCAAAAGCCTCCAATCAATTGGTATAATATTCCACCGCATATTTTATTATTATAAAGAGGTAATAAAGAAATTTATAGACACAGAACAAAATGGACTGTTGATTCATAGAACAAAATGTGCTATGATAGACTGGGATGGGAAAAAGTGGAAAATAAGGAGGAACATTTAATATGAGAAAAAGAATTTTAGCAGCAGGTTTAATTTTTGCAATGTTAATTTCTTCCGGTACAAATGTAAGTTATACGGAAGCAAAGGGAAAAACA